>Ga0136557_1001090_pt1 | contig 18537 bp, 22 predicted proteins | sample AntRauTorckE6832_FD_104796 | JGI IMG/M metagenome (GOLD analysis project Ga0136557, IMG submission 104796) | Saline lake microbial communities from Rauer Islands, Antarctica - Metagenome Torckler E6 #832 | ecosystem: Environmental > Aquatic > Non-marine Saline and Alkaline > Saline | place...
TCAATTCCTTCTTCCAGCTCTACAAAAGCACCGTAATCAGTAAGGCTTACAACTCTTCCCTTAACTTTACTTCCAACAGGATACTGTTCTGAAGCTGTCTCCCACGGATCAGGAGTAAGCTGCTTCATACCAAGAGAAACTCTTTCCTTTTCAAGGTCGTAGGAAAGTATTTTAACTTCAATTTCATCACCAAGTGCAAAAAGCTCTGAAGGATGCTTAACTCTGCCCCATGAAATATCTGTTATGTGAAGAAGACCGTCAACGCCGCCAAGATCTATAAAAACACCGTATTCAGTAATATTTTTAACTGTACCTGTCATTACTCTTCCGGTTTCAAGCTCTTCAAGGGTAGCAGACCTTTGCTCCTGTCTTTCAGATTCAAGAATAACCCTTCTTGACAGAACAATATTGCTTCTGCGCTTATTAAATTTAAGCACTTTGAACTTAAATGTTTTACCGACCATAATATCCATATTTTTGATCGGACGAAGATCAGCCTGAGATCCGGGTAAAAATGCCTGTACACCGATATCAACAGAAAAACCACCTTTAACTCTGTTGATTATAACACCTTCAACAAAGCCGTCGTTTTCATAAATTTCAGCAATTTCATCCCAGACTTTCTGTTTTTCGGCTTTTTCACGGGATAAAACTACTTCTTCTTCATCTTCATCCCAGAATTCGATCATTACTTCGACTTTATCGCCTTTTTCAACTGTAACTTCACCGTTTTCGTCCTTGAATTCGTCAGTAGCCACTGCGCCTTCAGACTTATAACCGATGTCAACAATTACAGCCTCTTTCCCAACCGAAATAACTCTTCCGGTTACTACTTCACCTTCCTGAAATCTGCTGAAACTTTCTTCATACAGATCAAGAAGTTCCTCCATTGTTTCTACGTTCTCAAATTTGTCCTGCACATCTAAATTTTCATTTGCCATTATTTTTTGTTCCCCCTAAATATATTTTATGCTTACCTCTGGCAAAGTAAGCATAATCCAGTTTTCTTATCAAATCATCAGGAAATCATCAAGAAAAAACAATAAGCTTTTATTTTAAAAACAAAAACTTTCTTTTCACTTGATATTTTTTTTTGCCTTTTCAAGAATTATATCTTTTACATCTTCAGCGCTAATATCTGTAGAATCGATTTTAAATGCATCTTCAGCAGGCTTTAAAGGTGAGTGTTCCCTGTTCATATCAGCATAATCTCTTTTTTCCATATCTTCCATAACCTGCTCAAAAGTCTGTTCTGATTTTTTACCAGCCTGAAGAAACCTTCTTTTTGCCCTTTCTTTTAAGTCTGCTGTAAGATAAAATTTCAGATCAGCATGAGGAAAAACTGAAGTCCCCATGTCACGACCTTCAAAAACAGCATTTTTTTCTGAACCTATTTTTTTCTGAAGCCCGAGAAGAAAATCTCTTACAGCTTTATATGATGATACTTTTGAAGCAGCCATTGAAACCTCAGGAGTTCTTATCTCTCCGGAGATATCGACATTATTTAATAAAACCTTATTGTTCTTTAGATCTATTTCAGCTTTATCAAGATTTTGTACAACACCATTTTCATCCTCAGGAGATATATTTAAAGAGAGAATAAAATAAGCAAGTGCGCGGTACAAGGCACCGGTATCAACGTAATCAAAGTTCAGTTCATCTGCTGCAAGCCTGCTTACAGTAGTTTTACCAGCAGCAGCAGGTCCATCGATTGTTATAATAAAATTTTTCTTCAATTTTACAAAACCTCTTTTAATGATTTTATAAGAAGCCTGTTTTCCTCCTCAAGACCGATTGTAAATCTCAAGTGCTGAGGGTAGCCATATGCAGACATTGATCTTGCAATAACACCCTTATATAAAAGTTTTTCATAAATTTCATCAGCAGACTGATCAATACCCGCAAAAATAAAATTAGCCTGGGTATCATAAACATTGAACCCAAATTCTTTTAAAGCATTTTTAAGAAACTTTTTTTCACCTGATATAAGCTTTCTTGTCCTTGAAAGAAAATCTGAATCATCAAGAGCTGCTGCTGCACCAAGCTGTGCAGATGAACTTGTATTAAACGGCTGCCTTATTTTGTTCAAAATCTCTGCAATATAAGAAGGCATTAAACCGTAGCCTATTCTCAATCCTGCCAGACCGTAAGCCTTTGAAAAAGTCCTCATGGAGACAATATTTTTGTATCTGTCCATTAATAAATGAGAGTTATAAGGCTCGTCTGCAAACTCCATATATGCTTCGTCTACTGCTACTATTATATTTTCAGGTATTTTTTCAAGAAACGCCTCAAGACTATCTTTTGTAATAAAACTTCCTGTAGGATTGTTGGGGTTTGTAATAAAAATCAAAGCTGTCTTCTCATCTGCAGAATCAGCAATTTTATCAAGATCTATACAAAAATCTTTTAACGGTATTTTAACCGGTATACCCCCCTCTGACAGAGTAGATATTTCATACATCAAAAAACCGGGGTCAGGCATTATAACTTTTCTGCCTTCTTTTAAAAAAGCTTTGCATAAAAGTGCGATTATATCATCGGATCCGTTCCCTGTAACAATATTTTCCATACTGATTTCAAGCTTGTCAGAAAGTTTTTTCCTAAGCTCATACCCTCCACTGTCAGGGTATCTGTGAAGTTTTAGCAAAGATTTCTCAATTGCTTTTAAAGCATAAGGTGAAGGACCAAGAGGATTTTCATTGGAAGCCAGCTTTACCGCATTTTTTACCCCGTATTCCCTTTCCAGCTCTTCTATGGGCTTACCTGCCTTATATGGCTTTATTTTGTTAATATATTCAGGTGGATTTATTACCATTATGACTCCAGATCTATATTACTGCAGAACGAAAACTTTTTTTATTACCATTCTCAAATCAGATAAAATTTCTTGTTTTCTGTCAGCAACTATATATTAATTATTGTTTAGTGACTTTCTTCACAACTGTTCAGCTGTTTTCCGGATTATACCTTACATTAATCTATTATTTTACTGAAAAAAACTTGTCAATTTTTCCTTACATATACATCCCCCGAATCTGTACAAAAAATAACAACCCTTCCCTGGTTTCCGCCAATATCTTCTGCTGTAAGAGGTACATCAAACTTTTCCAGTTTTTTTTTAGCTTCTGCTATATTTTCTCTACCCGGATCATAACTTCCCCCTGAACCTGGATATATTCTTGCTCCGCCAAATAATTTTGCGCTAAGATCATCAGGATTTGATCCGTTGGTTATCATTTTCTCATAAAGAGCTTCCATTGCAACATTGCCGTATTTAGGCGTTGCAAGCCCCCTGCCGTTCCATACCGGAACAAGAAAATGGTTCATAGCACCGGCTTTTTTCCTGCTGTCCCAAAAGCATACACTTACACATGAACCAAGTATTGTCTTAATAAGATATCCTGAATCTGAAAAAGCAAGTTTTCCGCTTAACAGATAAATCTGAACTCTTTTAATCACAATATAATAAAACTTTCATCAAAATCTTTTTCTCGTTGTTTTGAAATATCGTCCTTATTATCAAGAGGCAATTCTATTTCAAACAAAGTCCCGTTATTTTCTCCTGAGCAGAAACTTATTTCACCTTTATGCATTTCCACAATTGAAGCACAAACGCATAGACCAAGGCCTATACCGGAATAATTCCTGGAAAGTTCTGAACTCAAAGGATTAAATCTTTCAAAAAGTCTTTTCTGGCTGGAAAATTCAATTTCACGGCCGTCATTAAAAAAAGAAGCTTTTAAGCTTTTACTGAAAGATTTCAATTCAATACTGATCTGTTTATCTGAAAATTTAATACAGTTATCAATAAAATTTTTAAATAAAAGTTTAATTTTTTCCCTGTCTCCATACAAAAAAGAATTTGTATCAATATCTTTTTTATATTCCAGGCCTTTTTCTTTTATTTCATCTGAATAAAAATCGAATACATTTTCCATTACTTCTCCAGCATCAAAAAATGAAACATAAAAACTGTTTTCACCTGCTTCAATTGATGATGCACTAAGAATATTATCCAGCTGAAGTGAAAATCTTTTTGTTTCTTTTTCTATAGTTAAAAAAATTTCTTCCAGCTTTTCAAGGCTTATGCTCTTTTTATCGACAGCACTTCTTGAAATAGCAGATACTGCAGAAACAGGATTTTTTAACTCATTACTTATGATTGATAAAAATTTGGTTTTAAGATGCTCGGATTCATAAAGCTTTTCCTTAAGCTCTAAAACCTCACGCTTAAGATCAGTTATTTTTTTATCCTTAAGCGCAATTATTTTTTCTTTGTTTTCAAAATAATCTTTCTCTGTCATCAAATATTTTCCTGATTAATTATTAATTTGCATGAAACCGGAATTTTTTCTTCAGACCAGGGAAGCTGAAAATTCACTCCAAAAAACTACAAAAATATTTTGAAAATTATTTTTTCAGCACAAATACAGACAAAAAAGTCAGTTCCAAATCAACAATTATATAATATATGCCTTATGGTTTTCAAAAGATGCTGCTCATCAAAAGGCTTTACAAGCCAGCCTGTAGCTCCTGCTTCACGCCCTTTTAAAAGAAGCCCCTCATCAGATTCAGTGCTTATTACGATTACTGGACTGAACTTATATTTTTTATTGTGCCTGATTTTTTTTATAAGAGTTATCCCGTCTATTTTGGGCATATAGATGTCTATAATAAACAGATCATAGGTATTTTTTTCAATATAAGAAAGGGCTTGTTCTCCGTCACAGGCAGTATCGACCAAAAACTCACCTGAAAGTGCAAGATCTGCAAAAAGCCTCATGGAAGGTGAATCATCGGCAAAGAGTATTTTTTTCTGAGAAGAAGTCATATTAAACCAAGCTCCTGTGGTGATAAAAGATTATCAGGATTTAAAATATATATTGTTTTATCTTTGTATAAAAATGATCCAAGCAAAAATTCAGATGCCGCAGGTAATTTTTCAACTTCGGCATCAATAAAATCTTTTTTTTCAATTTCAGCAACATCAATCACTTTATCAACCCTGACAGCAGCTTCATAAACATCTTTTCCTGTATTGACATTCACAAGAATAAAAACAGTATCCTTTGTATCCTCAAGATAATCCATATTAAGCTTCAAGCGCAAATCTGCAGCAGGATGCAGATCACCTCTCAGATTCATAACTCCGCAAAAAAATCCGGGCATCTGAGGCAAAGGAGTAATCCTTTTTGCTGTTATAATCTCAGAACTTTGCTCTGCACTGAAAGCAAAATAAATGTTTCCCAGCTGAAAAACAAGATATTCCCAAAATTCATTTTCCATAATTATTCCTGAATTAAAACTTTACAAAATCTTTATCTATATCATCATAAAATGATTTAATTGTCTCCGGCTTATCTCCGTTTTTTTGGTTTTCATCCTCTTTTGTTTCAAAATAATCCGGTTTTTGTTTTTTAAACAGATCATCATTTTCTATTTTCTCTTTTATTTCAGGTGTATCTGTTACCAGAAAAAAACTGGTTGCTGACTGAAGTTTATCTGAATTATCAGACAAATCCCTGGCATATGATGCCATTTCCTCTGAAACTTCAGCATTTTTTTGTATAATCTCATCAAGATTGATTATTGCTTCTGCAGTATGATTAACAGCTTCACTTTGCTCTCCTGTTGTTACTGAAATCTCCTCCACAAGCTCGGCTGTTCTTTTTATTCCGCTTAGAACACCTAAAATCACGCTATTTGTTTTATCTGCTCTTTCAACACTGCCAAGAGCAACATCTGCAATTTCAACAGCAGCTTTCTGACTTTTTTCAGCAAGAATCTTAACTTCTCTTGCAACAACGGAAAAACCTTTGCCGTATTCCCCCGCCCTTGCAGCTTCAATTGCTGCATTTAAAGCAAGAAGATTTGTCTGTCTTGCGATCTCTTCTACAACATCAACTTTTTCTGCAATATTTTTCATATCGATTACTGTCTGATTAACAAAATCGGCCCCTTCTTCAGAATAAGAAACCACCTCTTTTGCAATTCTTGCTGTTTCTTCTGCATTTAAAGCATTTTGCCTGAGAGTTGCCCCCATCTCTTCCATGGAAGAACCAGACTGTTCAGCAGCAGCAGCCTGCTGTGTTGCACCTGTTGCTATCTGATCAGCAATGGAATATAAATCTGAACTTCCTCTTTTTATATCATATGAGATTAACCTTACATCAGTTACAACACTGTTTAATTTTTCATTCATAAAAAGCAGGGCATCCTTTAAAGGATCTTTCCCGCTTTTTTCAGAAAAATCGTATCTTAAATCTCCTCTTGCTATTTTACCGGCTGTATATGCTGTGTACCTGAGATTAGTAACCAGTTTTCTCATGCAGTCAGCAAGTATTCCTATTTCATCTTTACGTAATACTGAGATTTCAGTTTCAAAATCACCCTTACTTATCTTTTCAGCTGCATCCGCCAGTATCTCAACAGGTTTTTTTATCATGGAGATAAGGACAAAAGCTATTAAAAGAGCCATAATAAAGGAAAAAAATATCCCTGATACAATTTTAAATTTCACCTCTTTTGTGACATCAAGAATTTTTTCGGTATCACCCATTTGTTTTTGTATATCGGTTTTGATCTTTTCTGCAGATTCATGCAAAACTTTAATCTGGGGGTAAATTTCAGAATTTATGATATCAAAAGTATTTTCTGCCTGCTTTAATTTCTCTTTTTCTATTTCCACACCTTTTTCAAGCAGTTCAATAACACTTTCTGACAGCGGAAGAATATCAGACTCATAAATTGCAAGGGCAGCATCAGCATTGCCTACTTTCAAAGCACCTGCAGCTGTTTGGGACATAGAATACAATTTATAATACGGAATGCGAAGTTTGGAAAAAATTTCCTTAAGATAATCAGGGTAATATTTATTTTTCATAAACACTGCAAGATCTGTTTTATCGGGATTAAAATTAATACCGGCAATCTGTTTGCCCTTGAGAGACTCAACAGCTACATTCTCTGAAATTTTTCTTGTCCAGACAATCAGATCTTTTTCAAAATCTTTAAGCTTTCCAATAAGTTCAGGATCTGTTTTAAAGTAATTAAACTCTGCTTTTTCCACAAGACTAAGAAAATACTGATACTCCTGATCAAGTTTTTTAAAATCCGGCTCAAGAAAAGAAAGCTTACCCGTGATATCATTCCTTAGCTTTGACGAATAAAGATTTTCAAGTTTTCCTCTGTTTTCCTGATAAGGAGATATGCCCGAAGAAACCGATTCTTTGAGGTAAATGACTTCTTCCTTGACAAATTCATAAAGATATACTTCTTTTTCATGAAGCTCTGAAATTACTCTTGCACCTTTTATATGCTGAACCGAAGTATTTATAATTTTGTCAAGATTTAAAACATACCATACAGAAAAAACAGTAAAAAACAATATCAGAGCAAAAAAAGCTGAGCCGATTTTAGTCTGTATTTTAAGATCTTTCCAGGTCTTCATAAAAAAATGCTCCTGAAATATTGATTTGGTTTCTGAAAAACCGTTTAAAAATCGATTATCTAAGTATATTACGGATTTTTTTATTTCTAAGCAGTTAAATTTAAGCCTGTAACAACCAAACAAAAAATTTAGTTGCGGCTAATCACTAATTTGTTTTACTTTCTGACTCAAAAGAAAGAGATGCAACAATTCCCGGATCAAGAACATATGCCAGTTCTCCGTTATACAACACTGAGGCGCCGGCTATACCATTATTTTTTTTATACCAGTGCCTTATAGATTTAATTATTATCTGATCTGTACGTACAAGTTCATCAAGAATGATACCTATTTTTTTATTTTTATAGCTGTATATCACAAGCTGCTTCGGTTCTTTTTCAGATTCTTCAGTAAGATTAAAAACATCTTTTAAACTGAAGCATTGTATATAATTTTCATTTACCTTTATTGTTTTTATACCTTTTCCGTCTTCAGTTTTCTCCTGGTAAAAATCTATACATTCTTCAATTTGTGATAGAGGGAAAGCAAAACAGATACCACCCGATTGACAAAGTAACACATCTACTATTGCAAGAGTTAATGGGAGAGAAACTGTAACAGAAGCACCGCTGCCCTTTTTTGAGTAAAGCTTTATTTCTCCGCTGACTTCTTCAATCTTTTTTTTAACAGCATCCATACCAAAACCTCTGCCGGATATATCGCTGACAGTTTCTGAAGTAGAAAAGCCTGACATAAATACAAGATCAAAAATATCCTGTTCAGAAAGATTTTGATTCTCCCGGATTAATTTTTTTTTAAGTGCGGCATCATAAACTTTTTTCTTATCAACCCCTTTTCCGTCATCTGCTATTGTTATTTCGACTCTAGAGTCCCTTGTTTTTGCAGACAGAATAATTTTTCCGGTTGGGTTTTTACCAAGACTTGTTCTTTCTTCCGGATATTCCAGCCCGTGATCTATGCTGTTTCTGATTAAATGGACAAAAGGTTCCCATATTTTTTCAATAATACTTTTATCAAGCTGGGTCTCACCGCCAAAAGTATACAGTTCAGCCTTTTTACCCAAACTGACTGAAAGATCCCTTACAAGTCTTTTAAAACTACTGAATTTATTACCTATTGGAATCATTCTGAGATCAAGCACAGAAGCCCTCATCTTATCAACAGCATATTTCATCTCGACTGCCAGATCTTTAAGAAAATCATTATCAGAAGCTTCTATCATTAGCCTTGACTGATTCATAGAAAGTTCCCCCACAAGATTAACCATATCATCAAGTTTTTTTGTGGGAATAGAAACAAAACTTTCATCCTTAACTATAAATTTGCTTATTTTTTGTGAAATATCAGAAAAATTTTTATTTTCAGGACTTATCTCTTCTATTTCTAGTTCACTTTCATCTTCAACAAAAATAAAAATCTCTTTTAATTCATTTAAACCAAGCTCAGTGGCTATTTTTATATCAAAGGAAAAATAAGATTTTTCAGGATTAATACTGAAAATATCAGGAATTTCTTCTGTATTAATTACGAGATCAACATTGCCGGCCTCGAATAATTCCTCAATATTTACAGCCGGGTCAAGACCGATTTCAAAAATTTCCCGCATAGGTCTGAAAAAGATTTTGTATTCTTTTGTTTTTTTTCCCAGATATTTTTCACTGTTTTTCTGCTCAGGAACAAAATCAGTTTCAGAACTGTATTTTTCAAACTCATTTTTTACAGAATCAACAAGACCATTATCTGTATTTTTATTCTCAAACTCTTTTTTTAAGGCATCTGCAGCTTTCAGAAAAAGTTCTGTTATATCCTGATCTGCTTCAAGAGATCTGTTTTTTACCTGGCAGATAACATTTTCCATTACATGTGCAAGTTCTCCTGCCCTGTGAAAACCGAACATACTGCTGTTCCCCTTAAGAGTATGAACAGCTCTGAAAAGAGAATCAATAGCAACAATGCTTGAAGGCTCCGATTCCAGATCAAGAATCAGGGATTCTATTTCATTTACCAGAGTTTTAGCTTCTTTATAAAAAGTGTCATTTAAACCTTTAGTATTATTCACACTTTTACCTATTTTATTCCTGCTTTTTTTATTACTTTTATAAGGTTATCAGGTCTGAAAGGTTTATCAAGCCAGCCTGCAGCTCCGGCCTGCCTTGCTTTTTTCTTATTTTCAGGATTATCAGGGTTGGAAAGAACAATAACAGGAAGAAATTTATAATTCTCAAGCTTTCTTACTTCTTTTATAAGAACGATACCGTTTATACCCGGCATATTTATATCGGTTATCATACATCTTACGTCGTTATTCTCCTTGAGAACCTGCAAAGCTGTTTCTCCGTCTGAAGCCTGTCTAACAAAAAAACCCTGCTTTTCAAGGGAAAACTTCATAAGCATCAAGGTACTGGGTGAATCATCTACTATAAGAATTTTATCAGACATTGTTGAAATTACCTTCTGAAAAAAAGCTCTTTAAATTTTTACCTGGAAGACATGCAGCTTTATAAAAAGCTTCTTCATTTAAAATTTCTATATCAATACTTTTGTCAGTGCATGTTTTAAGAAGAGAAATAAGAAGCTGAACACCTGCACTGTCAACTCTTGACAAATTTTTAAATGAAAGCTTAAGCACCGAACACTGATCCAGTATTTTCACAAAATCATTTTTTGCTGAACTTAAATGATAAATTGTAAACTCTCCTGATATTTCAACTTCAGCCAAGCCGTTTTTAAGTTCTGTTTTAAAGCCCATTTTAAAAAATCCCATACTCTGAATTATTGCGGCCTTTGAGGTTAAAAAGCTTTACAGCATTATGAACTTCTGCAATAAGCTCCTGGTCATCGCATGGCTTTGAAATGAAAAGATCAACAGCAGATTTGTTTATTGCCGCCTCTGTTACAGCTATATCAGTATATGCTGAAAGAATAATTTTTACTGCTTCCGGAACATTGTTTTTTATCGACTCAAAAAAATCGATGCCTGTCATACCTGGCATTCTGTAGTCAGAAACCACAACACAAGGATTTACTTCAGGTATTTTTTCAAGAGCTTCAAAAGGATCTGAGAACAGATAAATTTCAAGGTCAGCCGGCCTGAAAAGCCTGTTGATTGAGTTCAAAACATTTTTTTCATCATCTATAAAAAAGACTTTTTTATTCATATTAATCCTGGTGTAAAATTATTTTCTAAAAAGTAATAAAAATTTTATTCCGTTTTATAAAGTTTTTGACCGGATATTGAATTATTATTTCCTTTCATCTTTTACCTCATATTCAATATCTTTCTTGGTAAAATATTTTTCAATTCTTCGTATAACGTAATTTGTAATAAGCCTGTCGTTTTTTAATTCTTCATCCTCGTTATCAATAATTCTTATAAGTATTTTTTTTGAAGAATGTGTTTGTGCAATCTTATCAAGAACTTTTTTAACACTCTCCCAGTCATCTGCACCATCATAATAAGAGCCGTACATAGTCATCTTAACCTCACGACCCTTAATTACTATTGCGGCTGAATGCTCCCATGAAGAATTGTTTTTGCATCCTGTAAAAAAAATGATTAAACTTAATATTAATATAAATTCAGATTTCACTTTAACCTTACTCCAGACAGTTTGGTGGTAAACTATGTATCTTGCAGCAGAACAAAAAAATAATACTTACTATTATACAATAAGAAAATCTTTTAAAAAAGGTAATATCTATACTTTTAAAAATCTTTTTTTTCTTGGTAGTTCTCCGGAAAAGTATATCAGATACGAAGGTAGAAACGTTTTTTTTGTTGATGAGAATCTTATAAATGAAATCAATAAAAAAGGGGTTAAAGCAGACCAGAAAAATATTGAACATATATTTTTCCCTTTTTTACCCAAAGAGATTCAGATTTTTCTCAAGACTTTCAACAAATCTGGCCAGAACAGCAAAAAACCGACACAGAATATTTCTCCCGAAGATATTCATCCCTTTGATAAATTCAGACTATATCACCTGAAGTTTGAAAATCAGAAAAAAACATACCTGAACAACATTCCTTTAAAGTTCTTTTCACATCTTACTGGCAGATCCAGAGATGAAATCGAACAATATTTTTTATTTGAAGAACAAAAAATTAATAACAGAGAAATCAAAAATTATCTTTTTGCCTGTTTTAATCTTCAATACTATTTTTCAGGCCGTTTTAAAAAACTGCACCCTGAAATTTGTCCTGAAAAAGATCTGGACAGCTCTTTTTTAAAACAGGTATGCAATCTTAATGAAGATAAAGATTATTTAGCAGGAACAGAGCCTTTTGAAGGACTTTTCCATTATCTTAAAAGATATGTAATTTTATTTTTTGACTATAATTTTTATCCTGACCGGATAAATGAAGATTTTATTCATAATTTTATTAACAGCAGAAGAAGACACAGACCTTTTTACAAAAAGCCGGAACCTGAAAGTTTTACTAAATTTTTTGAAAAATCTTTTGAAGAACTGAAAAGCATGAAAAAAAAGGAGGTAAAAAAAGCATTCAGAATACAGGCTAAAAAATTGCACCCTGATAAAGGAGGAAGCAGCAAAGATTTCAATGAACTTATAAATTGCTACAAAAGCATTATCAAAGAGTAATAATCTTCAATCAGACTTCCTCTACTATAAAATCGTCGACAATTTTAAAAAGATCAGAAATTGCAAAAGGTATCTGAAGAAATGCGCCTGCTCCTTCTTTTTCAGCTGCTGCTCTGTCATTCTCTGTATCAGAAGCAAAAACAAAAACAGGCTGCTTATTTTGCTTTTTCACAAAACCGGCAATTTTTCTCCCGCTTACCTGCTCATCGTGAAGCCTTGAAATAATAAGATCCGGAATAACACCGGATTTTTTCATGTATTCTATTGCGTCTTCGTCTTTGAAAAAGGTCATAATATCTCTGTTAACACAAAACATCATTACATCTTTAATAAGCGAATTTACCATGTGGTTGCCTTCCACCACCATTATTTTTACATTCTCCATTATAAAAAATCTCCGTTATGCTACATTAAAGACATTAAATTCTGATATATCAGTTTTTGTCATATGAAACATTTCTTCTATTTCAAAAATTGTATCTTTTACTGCTTTTGCTCTGAAATATCCTACAGGATTGCCTTTAGCAAAACTTTTGGCCATAAGGGCAAGAAGCTTAACTCTCTGGAAAAAAAAACTATCAGGCTGAATTCCGTTTATACTCCCGGCTTTTTCTCTTAAATTCAGATACTTGCCGCCCCAGTCTGTTATTTCAAAAAAAACATGTTCTGCATTATTCAATACAGCATCCTTTCTGAAATCTTCAACAGGATATCCGTTAATAAAAGCCTCGCACATGACCATAAGAAGCTTGAGTCTTTCAAAGAAAAAATGCTCCCGCTTCATCGGATCGATTTGCGAATTCTCAGAATTGCTTTTAAACATAATTAGTTCCTGACTTAATATTAAAGAAATAATAAAGAGATGTTTATTAAAAGAGATTTAAATATTGTCAATAATATACAAATTATAATATTATCGGGCAAGCAAAAATTCAAACAAACATTCCCGGAGGAATGCAAATATTTTTTTAAAAAAGGAGAAACACTGTTTACCATGGAACTTGAAGCTCTTATAAAAGAAATAAAAAAAAACAAAGAAATTGGAAAAGCCGGTATGATTTTAACCCATACAGGACTTGTCAGGGAAACTTCAAGGGAAGGAAGGCAGGTCGAAAAACTTAAAATCGATCCCGACTTTAATATTATTGAAAAAATAGTTGAAAAAAATAAAAAAAGAAAAGGAATAATTGATATAAAGTATTATATGCACGACAAAGGTATTTTATCTGTCGGAGATGAATTAATGCATATTGTAGTTGCCGGCGATATAAGGGAAAACACAATCGAAGCTTTAACTGAAACGTTAAATGAGATAAAAAAATCTGCGGTGGTTAAAGAACATATTTTTATTTAAAAATTCAACAGGAGCATTCATTGAAAGAACTGACGCATCTTGATTCCCGGGGCAATGTTAATATGGTTGATGTTTCAGATAAAAAAGCAACAATAAGGGTTGCTGAAGCAAAGTCTGAAATAATACTTACTCCGGAAACTCTGGAACTTATAGAAAACAACAAAACAGCCAAAGGCAATGTTCTTGAAACTGCAAGAATTACAGGAATCATGGGCGCAAAAAAGACTTCGGAACTGATACCTTTATGTCACCCGCTTAAAATAAATAAAATTTCCATTGATTTTAAAATAAACAAAGATTTATCTTCTATATCAATTTTTTGTAAAGTTACAGCAGAGGATAAAACAGGGGTTGAAATGGAGGCTCTTACAGGAGCATCATTGGCCTCTCTGGCAATCTATGACATGTGCAAGGCCTATGACAAAAAAATGATCATTAAAAACACCATGCTTATCTCCAAAACCGGGGGTAAAAGCGGGGATTTTTTCCAGAGCGAAGATGAGCAGGGCTGACTTAAAATTTTCAAATATTAATATAAAGATTCAGGTACATCAGCAACCAAATAAATTCAAGAACAGGACATAAAAAGCACAGGAGAATCAAGTGAACAGTATCTTTAAAAATCCGAGGATGATATTTCTTCTTACAGTATGTATTTTATTTCTCGGATTTGGAATATATTCAATAATTCAGGCATACAGCATAAATAATCCGTTTATTTTTTTAATTTTCTTTTTTTCTGCAAGTTTTATGATCTTATTCAGTGCAGCAGTTTTTGTATCTATATTTTTTCTGGGCAGAAAAAAAGACACAGATTAATCATCTCATATTTTTTAAATATTAAATGCTTAATTGCCATGCTGAACAAAAATCTTCGGTACCGGTTAAACAGCAGTTTAGAAAATAATAAAACCTTTTATAATTTTATAAACTTTAACTTATGATCACCACCAAACGGTTGTTAGATAGCTTTTTTCATTATCTTCCTTTTCAAAAAAAAGATTCCATGATCTTGTGCCTTTATACTCGCCCAAAGTATTAACTAAAGAAAAATTACCGCTTTCATCGGTATTTGTCCACTTAATCTCGCCTGTGGCAGAATTCTGGATCATAATTTTACCATGAGCCGGTGAAATTTCACCTCCGCATGACTTTTTTACCCCTGTAGGAATGTACTCAACCAATTCCTTTTCTATGCTGTTCTCAGAAACCATATAAGACAGTGCCCAGTCAGCAAGTCCAAGCCCCCACACAGGGGTTTCTATTATTATAAAAACTATTCCGTGATGCTGTTTTTTTGTTATTTTATACTTTGGGGCTTTTTCCCTGCAAAAAGGGATACTTTTTACATTAAAACCTTTGCCTTTTACATCAACCTCATAATCATGGCCGATTGTTTCTCCTACAATGGTCTCATCTCCAACAACTTCCTTCTCCACTTCAGGCCATAACATTGTAGTAACAGTAGCACAGCCTGAAAAAACAAAAAGCATTAATAGAACAGAGATAATCATCCTGTTTCTTTTCATAAAGTTTTCCTTTCCTATGGAAGAATCGGAATCATTCCTTTTTCCTGCATAAGTTTCTGTCCGTTATCAGAAAGCGCTATATCTATAATTTCTTTCGATCTGTTTTCAGGCTTGCCCTTTGTTACAAAAGTAAAGGTTTGAAAATATTCATATTTATCACTAGATGGAAGATTACCGTCTATTTTCAAAATTTTGATTCCCTCAGCTTTTGATGCAGCTCCGTGAGAAATAAAAGAAACAGCACCTCCCATAGCTTTAACACCGGAAATTGATGTTACAGAACTGTATGTCATAAAATCGTATTTCACAGGTCTCATGCCCATAAAAAGCCTTTCAAAATTTTTATATGCTCCTGTCTTTTCGCATGGGATCACCTTTTTAACAGAAAGATCCTGGCCGTTTATATTTTTCCAGTTATTTATACTGCCTGAGAAAATATCTTTAACTTCAGATTTTTTAAGATTATCAGCTTTAACTTCACTGTTTGCAATAACAACCATAGGATCTTTACAAAAAGGTATTGAAACATAGCCTTTTTCAAGCATCTCGTAAGAAAGAGGTTCAGTAATGGCAGCTATGTCTGCAAAACCGTTTTCAAGTCTGTTCAATGCAACTCCCGAAGATACAACTTTTAAATCGATTTCAAGACCCGTTTTCTCTTTAACAATTTTTAAAACATCTTTGCCGAAAGCTTCTGCAATCTGGGCTGAACAGCTGAATTTAACACTTTCTTCTGCATTAGAATCCGAGGGAGGAACAAGCAAAATTAAAAGCGGAATAATAAAGAACAAAACCTTTGAAGTAATATTAAATTTCATTATCAATCTCCTTAGATATTTTTACATTAAAATACTGCTGAACTGATTTAGACGAAAAACGACAGAAAACAAAATAAATACAATTTGTTATTTTAAATGAAAAAATAAATTATATTCAAGCTTTTTATACAAAAATTGAAAAGACTCTGTATATACAATAAAGAATGAGATGCCTGAAACTATGGTTCATGTTTTAAAAATCAGGTTTTGTCTTTTGACTGATCAAAAAAATCCATAAAAGGCTTAAGCGGACTCATATCTTTCATAGTCTTCTGAGCCATTCCTGAAATATCAATGCCTAAATCCAGCATTTTGCTGAACTGTTCATCAAACATGGATTTCTGATAAAGATAATTATTTATTACCTGCTGAAGATACTTTTCAAAAAAATCACTTAAAACATTGTCACCATAGCAGATTATAAGATGAAGAAGCGGCTCGGGAAGCAGCGCATTTTTTTGTTTTGCCTCTTCGAGAACTATCTGGGTTAATATAAAAGCGGTAACATCCTCCTCTGTATTAACATCAATGACCTTAACCATGCTTCCGGTTTTGATGAAATCTTTAAGCTCTGCCAGAGTAACATATTTACTTTTCTGTGTATCATACAACCTGCGGTTTGCATATTTTTTTATTAAAACTGGATCTGCCATTAATACCTCTTTTGTTTTTGCATTGCAAAATAATACTGTAGATGTTATAAACTATATACACTTGACAATGATCACTCAATACTTAATTTAAAATTGTGCAAGGCAACATAATTTAATTCTAAACTTAATAACAGGAGTGATATACCATGAATAAAAACTTTTTAAAAGATTGCTTAAAATTTAACCAGGACAACCTGAATCAGTTCTATACAACTTTTACAAAATATCAGGAACATAGCGAAAAGATGACTGAAAATCTTTTCAATCTTCCTGTAAACAAAGAACTGGGACTTTCACAGGGTAAAGAATTGCTTGATCAATGGAAAAACCTGTACAAGGAAGGTCAGGACAATTTGAAAAAAATTATTGATGATGGATTTAAAAATATCGAAAGAATAATTGAATAATTAAAATTGCGGCTTTCTCTGAAATTTTGGGGATCCCCCGTCCCCAAACCAGCCGGATCAGGAAAGCCGCTCATTTTTCTAAAACTTAAATATTAAACTATTCTATATACAAAAAAATATAATCAAAATTTGTTTCAAGTTTATAAAAAAATTTATTTACAATAAAAAAAAATTCTAAACTTTATATTTCCCGAATTCATCAGGGGAAAGATTTTTCAGATATTCAGCCCATTTTCTCCCCTGATCGCTTGTATCTGCAATTTCAGCTTTTTCAAAACTTTCATCAACTTCCAGAGTAAAAGTCTTTTTTGCCTGCTGCAAAACCTGCTCTTCTATAAAAATCGGGGCATCAAACCTTAAAGCAAGTGCTACTGCATCGCTTGGCCTGGCGTCTGAAAAAAAAGAGTCAGATCCTTTATTTTTATAGTATATACTGGCAAAATAAACACCATTTTGAAGATCATGTATCACGACTTTTTCCACAGACATGCCGACCTGCTTAATAAACACTGAAAAAAGATCATGTGTCATAGGACGTTTTGGGTCTTCGTCTTTTAAAGCCATCACAATTGATGACGCTTCAAAAAGACCTATAATAACAGGAACAGACTCTGTTCCATATTTTTGCCTGAGAAGCAACACAGGTGCCTGAGATTCAGAATCTACACCCATTCCTGCTACTTCAACTTCATGAACCATATTACCACCCGAATCAATAGTTAACAGCTTAAAAACTGTCTTTTGATAATAACAAAATCTTTAATAAATCTATACAAAAATTTTTTATTATTTCTTTACACTGTACTAAGTTTTTTAACATTCAGACATCAAAAAACTAAACAAACTCTCCTTTAAGAGAATGGCCGAGAGCCCTTACAATTTTCACTTTTTTTATTTCTCCGCAAAACGATTCAAGCCTTTGATATTCAGAAAAATCTTCATTTATATGAACAATTCTGTTGCCAAAACTTCTTCCGTTAACAACTGCAGTTCTTATATTATTTTTATCTGTTTTAATATCTGCTGTTTCAACAAGAATATCGATTTTTTTACCCTCAAATTCTGAATTTTTCTTTTTTGTAATAAAATTTTGTCTTTCAAGAAGGGTATTCAGCCTTTCCTTTTTAACCTGGAGATCAACCTTATTTTCAAAAGAAGCTGCCCTTGTTCCGGGCCTGTCTGAATATGCGAATGCAAACACAGAATCGTATTCAACCTCATTTATAAGACTCATTGTCTTTTCAAAGTCAGAATCTGTTTCTCCGGGAAAACCTACTATAATATCTGTACTTAGCTCTATATCCGGGCACACATTTCTGAGAGCTTCAATCCTTTCAAGATAATGCTCCCTTGTATACCTTCTGTTCATTTTTTTTAAAATATTATCAGAGCCTGACTGAACAGGAATATGAAAATGAGTGCAAAGCTTATCTATACCTGCAAAGCACTTAACAAGACTGTCAGAAAGATCCTTGGGATGAGAGGTTGCAAATCTTATTCTTTCGATACCTTTAATATCTGCAACCATATATAAAAGCTCACTGAAATCGGGAGCATTCTCTTTTATACCGTAACTGTTTACATTCTGCCCCAGAAGAGTAACTTCTTTCATTCCTTTATCAGCTTTTCTTGAAATTTCTGATATTATATCTTCAGGAGCCCGGCTTTTTTCACGTCCCCTTACAAACGGAACTATACAGTAGGTGCAAAAGTTATCA
>Ga0136557_1001091_pt1 | contig 18515 bp, 16 predicted proteins | sample AntRauTorckE6832_FD_104796 | JGI IMG/M metagenome (GOLD analysis project Ga0136557, IMG submission 104796) | Saline lake microbial communities from Rauer Islands, Antarctica - Metagenome Torckler E6 #832 | ecosystem: Environmental > Aquatic > Non-marine Saline and Alkaline > Saline | place...
ACGACCCACGGCGAGAACATCGTCCTGCGCGTGCTCGACCGCCACAAGGGCATTCTTCCATTGCCGTCGCTCGGCTTCGACGACGCGACGATGGACACGCTCGATCTGATGATGTCGCGGCCCGAGGGCATCATCCTCGTCACCGGCCCGACCGGCAGCGGCAAGACGACCACGCTGTACTCGATCCTCAATCAGCTGAACCAGGAGAGCGTGAACATCGTCACGCTCGAAGATCCGGTCGAGTATCCGATGCCGATGGTCCGCCAGAGCGCGGTCAACGAGGCCGCCAAGCTCGACTTCGCCAGCGGCATCCGCAGCCTGATGCGCCAGGACCCGGACATCATGCTGATCGGTGAGATCCGCGACGAACCGACCGCGAGCATGGCCTTCCGCGCCGCCATGACCGGCCATCAGGTCTATTCCACCCTGCATACCAACTCGGCCCTGGGGGCCATCCCGCGCCTGCTCGACATCGGCATCCTGCCGGACGTGATCGCCGGCAACATGATCGGCGTCATGGGCCAGCGCCTGGTCCGGCGGCTCTGCGATCACTGCAAGACACCGTACACGCCGGACGCCCCCGAACGCCGCTTGCTGGCGCTCGAGCCGCACGGCGACCATACGCTCTATCGAGCGGTCGGCTGCGCGCACTGCGATGGCCGCGGCTACCGTGGCCGCTTCGCTCTGCTGGAGGTTCTGCGCATGGACGCGGACCTCGACGACCTCATCGCCCGCCGCTCCACCCTCAAGGAACTCGCCGGCGCCGCGCAGGAGAAAGGCTTCCAGACGCTCGCCGCCGACGGCGCCCGACACGCCCTGGAAGGCACGACGTCGCTGGAGGAAGTCGCCCGCGTCGTCGACCTGACGAGTCGGGTGTAGTGGATGGACACCTACAAGTACAAGGCCATGGATCAGCAGGGGCGACGGGTAACCGGCACCCTGGACGCGGCCAATCTGACGGACCTGGAGATGCGCCTCGGGCGCATGGGCCTCGATCTGATCGATTCCCACGAGGTGCGTCGGATCTCGCTGCTGCACCGCTTCCGCCGTACCCCACGCTCCGAACTCATCAACTTCTCCTTCCACCTCGAGCAGCTGCTCAATGCCGGCGTGCCGATGGTGGATGCCCTGTCGGATCTCGGTTCGACCATCGACGACCCGGCCTTCCGCGACGTGGTGGCGGAACTCGTCGAGGCGATCGAGGGCGGCAAGAACTTCTCCGGTGCGCTCGCCGATTTCGAGCACGTGTTCGGCAAGGTCTACATCTCGATGGTGCGGGTCGGCGAGGAAAGCGGCACCTTGCCAAGGGTGCTGCAGGACCTCGGCGAGATGCTCCGCTGGCAGGACGAGATCGTCGCCTACGTGCGGCGCGTGATGGTCTACCCGCTGATCGTGCTCGCCGTGGTCGGTGGGGCGGTCGGCTTCCTGATGGTCTATCTCGTGCCGAAGCTGACCTCCTTCCTGCAGTCCGTGGGCAGCGAACTGCCAATGCACACGCGCGCCCTGATCGCCGTATCCGACTTCTTCGTCGCCTGGTGGTACGTGCTCCTGCTGCTGGCATTCGTCGTACCGGCAGCGATTCGCTATATGTCGCGCAACAGCCCGCGTTTCCGATTCGCGTGGGATGGCTTCAAACTGCGCGTATGGCTGTTCGGCGATCTGATGTACAAGATCCGGCTGGCGCGCTTCTCGAACTATTTCGCGCTCATGTACGGCGCCGGCATCACCGTGCTCGACGCGCTGCGCCTGTCGCGCGCGCTGATGGACAACGCCGTGCTCGAGGAGGCGGTCGACCGGGTGCATCGCCATATCGGCGAGGGCCAGACCCTCGGCGAGGCGTTCGCGCGCACCGGCCTGTTTCCGCCGTTCGTGGTGCGCATGATGCGCGTCGGCGAGACCACCGGCGCGCTCGACGAGGCCTTGCGCAACGTGAGCTATTTCTACGCCCGCGAGGTGCGCGAGGCGGTCGAGCGCCTCGAACCCGCGATCCAGCCAGTGCTGACGGTCTTCCTGGGTGGCCTCGTCGGCTGGATCATGTTCTCCGTGCTCGGACCGATCTACGACACGATCGCGACCCTGGATTACTGACGTGAAACGCCTTCTCTTCTTCCCCGGTCACCGCATCCTTGCCTACGAATGGCGATCGGGCGCGTTCCGGCGCATCGAGGCGTTCGACCCCGATGAAGCGGGCCGCGAGCGCTTCCGCCAGTGGCTGCGCGAGGCGCCGCGCACGCCGGTGCAGATGCTGCTCGACGTGATCGAGGAAGAGTTCCACATCGACCACATCCCGCACGTGATCGGCCGCGAACGCGCCCACCTCTACAAACGCACGGCACGCAAGCACTTCCGCAACAGCGATTTCACGTACATCACCTGCCAGGGGCGCCAGCGCGAAGGGCGTCGGGACGACCGCGTGCTCGTGGCCGGGCTGACCAACCCCGACCTGCTCAGTGTCTGGCTGGATGTCCTCGCCGAGGAGCAGGTCGCGCTCAAGGGCATTCATTCCCTGCCCCTGGTCGGCGAGTATCTGCTGCCCCATCTCGGCGCGCAGCGCGCCGGCCGGGTGCTGGTCGTCAGCCAGCAGGTCCCGAGCACGCTGCGCCAGTCCTATTACGAGAACGGCCGCCTGCGCTTCTCGCGGCTCGTGCCCGGGCGCTACAAAGACGCCGCCGAGTACGCCGATTTCGTTCACGACGAACTCCACCAGACCCTGCATTTCCTCGAGCACCAGCGTTTCCGCGGTCAGGGTCGCCCGGTCGACACCTACATCCTGGCCGACAGCGACGCCCATGATGCCCTGCGCGAGCGCCTGGCCGGCGGCGACGTCGTCAACTGTCACCTGGTTTCACTGGGCGATCTGGCGCAACGCGTGGGCGACCGTGGCAGCGCGGGGCCGTACGCCGACACGATCTTCGGTCAACTCCTGTTGCGCCAGCGCCGCCCCGCCAATCACTACGGGCTCGCGCGGCTGCGGCATTTCTTCTTCGTCCAGCGAGCCCGCGTCGGCTTACGCGTGCTGGCGGGGGCGGCCGTGCTCGCCGCCGTGGCCGTGGCCGGCGGCGCGTGGCTGCAGGGCCAGGCCTATGAGAGCGGGATCGTCCAGGCTCAGGCGCGGGAGGCCCGCTTCCAGCAGCTCTACGAACAACGTCTCAGCCAGCTCGATGAGTTCGATTACCGCGCGGTCGACGTCAAGAACGCCGTCGATCTGATGACCGATGTGAGCAACGCAGTGCGCCAGACCCCGGAACCGATCATGAACAGGCTCGGCACCCTGTTGGCGGAACACTCTGCACTCACGCTCGACCGGCTCGATTGGGCGCGCAGCGATGGCGTCGGCCGCGATAGCGGCCGCACGGTTGGCCGAACGAATCCGAACGATCCGGCTGCAGGGCCGGTGGTCGAGGTCGGCGGGCGCGTGACGCGCTTCGATGGCGATTACCGCGAAGCGATCGCCCGTTTCGACCAGTTCGTGCAGACGCTCCGCGCCACCGGGCTGGGCAGCGTGTCGGTGGAGCGCGCCCCGTTCGATCTCGGGCCGGGCAGCGGCGTGAGCGGTGACAGCGGCACGACCGCCAGCACTCCGACGGACCAGACCGGCGAATTCGTGCTGCAGTTGCGCCTCACGATGGACACCGCGGAGCGGGTCGATGGCTGATCCGACCCTACGCAATCTCGCCGGTTCACTGGTCGCCGCGGCCGTGGGGCTCGCGGTGCTGGCCGCGACGATGTGGATGGCTTCCGACTGGCTGAGCGAGCGCGAGCGGGCCTTTAATCGCGCCCGGGGCGAGCTCGCGCAGGCGGCCAATCAATACCGCAACGCCAGCGATAACCAGGCCGTCTACCGCGAGTACGCCGACCGCTTCCGCACCATGACCGAGCGCGGCTGGATCGGTGAGGAAGGCCGTCTGACCTGGATCGAGGCCCTGCAGTCGATCAACGCCGACCTCAAGCTTCCCACGCTGCGCTACGAGATCGGCCAGCGCACGAGCGTCGCGCCCGAGCGCTCCAGTGGTTCCGACCGTATGCATCTCTATCGCACGCCCATGCGGCTCACCATCGGCGCCCTGCACGAATACGACGTCGTCGAGCTCCTCGAGCGCCTCGACGCGGCCGGTGACGGCCTGTTGTCGCTGTCCGGCTGTACGATGAAACGCAAGGGCATGCTGCGCTTCGACGCCCGCACGGCGAATGTGGACGCGGCCTGCGAGCTGAACTGGTATACGCTGCGGCTGGATACCGATGAACAATAACCCGTCCTCATACGCGCAGGACACGCGAGCGCCTTCCGCACGAGACGTCCACGCCACCGTGGTCCGCCGTCATGTGCGCGTATCCGGTATCGGTCTCACCATCGTGCTGGTCACCCTCGGACTGGCGACACCGATCCAGGCCGCCGGCCCGACTCTGTTCACCACGCCCGAGCAACGCGAGCGGCTCGACCGCATCCGCGCCGAAGCGACCGCCGAGGAACTCGCCCGCGCCCCCGAACCCGAGCCCGAACCCCAGGCCGCGCCGGCCCCGAAGCCGCCGCCCCGCGTTCACCTGCGCGGCTTCGTTCGCCGCAGCAACGGTCCCGAGGCCGTCTGGGTGAACAGCAGCAACACGTTTCAGGGCTCCACGGTTGGCGAAGACCTCAACGCGGGCCGCGTGGAGGGCGGAACCGTCGTCGTTACCCTGCCCGACGGAAACCGGGTCCGCCTGAAACCGGGCCAGACCTGGGATCCCGAGAGCGGAACGGTCGTCGATGTCCAGGGCAACTGAACGGCGCCCGGAGTGGCGGCGACAAAACGGATTCGCGCTGTTGGTGTCGCTCCTTATTGCGGTGCTGGCTGGTGCTGCACTTTACGTTTCCGCACGACACTCCCCGGATGAACAGAGGGTTGCACGCGTTATCGATCAAGCAAGAGCGATCGCGTCCGCAAGACAAGCGCTGATCGGCTACGCCATCGCCGGCGGCAATGGCAGTCCGGGGGCCGGTCCGTGTCCCGATCTCGACGGCGACGGGCAGCTGGGTGAAGATATCGATGGAGATGGCACGAATGATGGCAATATTGCGTGCCAGGCGAGTGAATCGGTTTGGCTTGGGCGATTACCTATTGAGACCCTCGATATACCGGATGCGGTGTCCACGGCCGGATCGGCTATCTGGTATGCGATTGACGGTGATTTTGTTGACTGGGGCGCCGTAATCAATCCTGATACGTCCGCGGATCTGCGGATCGACGGAGATTCCCTCGAGTACGCGGTGATTCTGGTTATTGCCGGAGATCCCCTGATTCGTGCGGATGGCGACCTCCAGTCAAGGCCGAGCAATGATCACGGTGATTACCTTGAAGGTGAGAATAGTGACGAAGGGTCCAGTCCACTCGTGTTTTCCGGTTGCAATACGGATGTATGCAACGATCGGGTTTTCGGGGTAACGAAGAGCGATCTTCTCGAGCTCGTTCGGGTTCGGGTGATCGGTGAAAGCCGTCTTGCTCTCGAGGATTTTCATGACGCGAGTGGAGGCGAATATTATCCGTGGGCATCTCCGGACAGGGACGGAGAGTGCGCATTCGACGAGAAGACCGGGTATCTGGCGGTTAGCGATTCAGACGACGATTGTGGGGACGACCACCTGGTTGTGAAGGCGGATGGAGGAAGTCTATCGGACTGGGTAGTGGGAAACGAATGGTACCGTTTCATTGAGTATGATCTGCCGGAGCCCTGTACTCCCGATCACCCGGGCGGTGCGTCCTGTGATGCCGACGCTTCTTCATTGATCGAATTGACCGGGAGCGATTCATGACAGACGCCGCCTGTATCAGGGCGCGATCCGGGCGTGCATATGCACGCACATTGGTTTGTTACGGATCGTGCGGTCATCGTGCTCCAGCGACCGGACGGAGCGGTGGCTTCTCCCTGATCGAGTTGGCGGTGGTTCTGGTGATTGTCGGCCTGCTCGTCGCCGGGGGCATAGCCGCTATCGATACAACGCTGGAGCAGTCGAATCGAAGCCAGCAGAGAAAGCAGTTGGATATCGTTCGCGACGCGCTTTATGGTTTTGCGATGTCGAACGGGCGGTTGCCGTGTCCGGACGAATCGACTCCGCGCAATGGTCGCGAGAACACCACTTCGGGCACTCCGCCGTTTGATTGTAGTGTCGAAGAAGGCGTGCTGCCGTGGGTGACTCTTGGCATTGAAGGATCAGACGCGTGGGGGCAACCATTGCGTTATCGGGTTACTCCGGATTTCGCCGATGATGACGGTGACGCCGCAAGCTTCGAAATCGGTGATCGGGGCGAAGTCGAAATCTATTCATCGAACGACCAGGTGTCGGGAGACCCGGATGTCGCGGAGGACGTCGTCGCAGTCGTGATCGCGTTCGGCGTGAATGGAAATCAGGTCTGGTCCGGTAGTGGTGCAGCGATTACCTGCCCTGCAGGCGGGACAGCCGGTTTCTCGGACGATGAGAATCAAAATTGCAATGGGGATCCGAATGGATCCGGTACGGACGACAGAGCCTTTGTGAGGGCTGGGTACCGGCGACCTGATGTCAATAATGGCTTTGACGATATGATGGTGTGGATACCGTATCCTGTTCTGAGCATGAGAATGGTCGATGCGGGCAAGCTTCCCTGAAAAGCGCGTTGATGCTGATTACGGTAACGGCAGGCCATTGGGTCTGCGAAGGCGCGACAAGGATGATCTGATGCGGAATTACACGGCAAAGCCCAGGTCTGGGCCGGCTTACGGTCAGCGGGGTTTTTCGCTGGTCGAGGCCGCGGTCGTGCTGGTCGTGATCGGGATTATCCTGGGTGCCGTGCTGCAGGGGCGTTCATTGATCGAGAGTGCCGAGTTCCGGTCGTTCACCCGCGATCTGCGCGAGGCACGGGGCGCGTTTCACAACTTCCGCGACCGCTACGACGCGCTGCCGGGCGATTTCGCCGAGGCCGATGAACGCCTGGGGCTGGACGGTTCGGACAACGGCGACGGCAACGGTGTGATCGCGGGGCCGGATTGCAATGATGCGACGGACGAGAGCTGCCTCGCGTGGCAGCACCTGCGGGCCGCCGGCATGCTCGAGGGCAATCCGACCACCGATGGAGAAGACGCCGGGCCTTCGCATCCATACGGGGGCGCCCTCCGCTCGTTTTTCACGGGTGACGAGGGCAACGACGTGTTTGGCCACAAGATCCTGATCACCGATGTACCGGTGGACGTCGCGCAACGGCTCGACGATACCGAAGACAATGAACTCTGCGATCGTGGGCGCGTGTCCCTTGATCCCCGTGGGGACTGCGAAAACGACGGCGAGGACTGGCCAGACGATGGCCCGGTTGATGTGGTCTACGCGCTCTGAGGCGCCCCACTGAGCCGAAAACGGACCAGCCCATCCTCGTTGTCGGTCAGGCGCAGATCGAAGCCATGGAAGTCCGCCAGGCGCGCGCACTGGTACAGACCCACGCCGAGACCGCCGGCAGACTGTACGGCGCCGCTGAACAGCCCTTTGGCCGTCTGCTCGGGCATGCGCTGGCCCGTGTCTTCGATCTCCAGCGTTACCTGCCCGACCGTGGTCTCGATACGGGCGCGGAGATCGATCCGCCGCTCGGTCGCCTGCTTGTAGCGCGCGTTCTCGATGAGATTCTCGGCGACCGTATCGAAGAGGTCCTTTGGCAGCGTGATACCCGCGCTTGCCTCGCCCTCGAACCGGACTGCACCGTCCGCGTAGCGGCGCTGGAGGGCCGCCCACCACTCGCCCGCGTCAATCGTCTCCGCGCCCTTGACCGCTTCCGGACTGCGCAGCTTCTCCAGCGTCGACTGCAGGCGCTGGTTGATGTCCGGCAGTTGTCGCTGGACCAGCGCCAGCGCCTCGTCGCTGCGCTCCTGCCCCGAGGACTGGACCGCCGCCGACAGCGACTGCAGCGACTGCAGCAGGTTCTTGATGTCGTGCGTGAGCCGCGCGCCGGTCTCGTGAACGGCGCGGACCTTCTCCTGGTTGCGCAGCTCCAGTTCGTGCAGGCGCGAGTGGTACAGCTGCTGAATCAGGCGTGTAAGCAACTGGATATGCAGACGCAGGGTCGGGCCCGGGTCATTGGCCGTGTAAACGATCAGCGGTGCGGTGTCGTCGTACCCCTCGGTGACGTGCTCCGTGCGTTCGCCGATCAGGCGTTCGCCGGCCGGGCCGCGCACCTCCACGCCCTGCACCCACTCCAGCTCGGCCATCGCCGAGACCGCCTGGTCGAGATAGTCGTCCGGGCCGAGATCGCTGGTGGCGGGTCCGGAAAGGCTGATGAGGTAGTGCTCGAATGGGGTGCCAATGTTCAGCAGATAGCGGTTCCAGAGCACCTGGAACATGGTGTGGCTGGCCTTGCGCCGCCAGACCCAGTTGACGACCAGGATCAGGCCCGCGACGAACAGGGTCGTCTGCACCAGCGTCGTCGCGTAGGGCGTGCCGGTTCGGTAGGTCCACAGGACGCTCCCGGCGGACAGAAGCAGCGCCAGCAGCGTGATCGCAAGACTGCGCAGGTAATCGAAGCGCTGCACATAGGCGGGCGGCGCGGCGGCTGGCATGAACAGCAGCAGGGCCGGAATCAGGCCGGCCGCCGCCATGACTGTCCACAGGGCGTTGCCGCCGTCGATCTCGAATGCGAACAGCGGCGGCGTCACCCCGATCAGCAGGCCCAGCAGCAGGTACAGGATCACCAGCCACTGCACGAGCTGTTCGCGCCGGCTTCCGACCTGCTCGCCGCCGATCAGGCCCAGCAGGACCAATAGCCAGGCCGCGAGCAACAGCCAGCTGCTCAACAGCACGACCGCCGTGCCGACGATGAGGATGGCGATGGCCGCGCGCCGATTGACCTCGGTCGAGCCCTGCCAGAAGGGCTGCCAGAGGACGATCAGCCCGAAGTGCACCAGCGTGGCCGCCGTGACGGTGGCTGGATCGCCCGGCGCGAGCAGGGCGACCTGCAGCGCAAGCAGCGCCAGGGCCAGCAGGCGGTGCCGCTGCGTGTTGTGCTGAATCCATGGAAGCACTGCAGTCCCTCCCTCTCGATACCGGCTGGCGCTGGATCGGTGCCCGGGTGCCTGGAGGCATTCCGCGTAGGTTGGGTTGACGAAGGAAACCCAACGCGACGAGCGATCCGCCAACACCACGTTAAACCGTTGTGGTCAAACACGCCTCGACCCGTTGGGTATCGCTGGCGCTCAACCCAACCTACGGTATCGCCGGCTCTTGATGAACTCCCGCAACCAAGCAAATGCCGCACCAGATTACGTCCGGGCGAACCCGATGCCGTCGCCCATGGTATCTTGATGCCCCGTAATCGGGGCGCCATGGGCACCCGACCCCGTGTATGGACATGGCCGATGCCCGCGAGGCATGAAGTTGCCGGAGACCCCGCCATTGGTCGCGACGATCGCGCGTTTCACCCTGCGCCAGGCACGCCAGAGTCGGCTGCTCGTGCTCGCCGGTATCCTGCTCGTGCTTGCGTTCGTGCTCACGGGCCTCGCGGGCGCCGTTGCCCTGACGGAACACGCCGCCATCCAGGCCGTGCTGCTCGCTGCCGGTCTCCGTGTTGGGGCGGTCGGTCTGATCGCCCTGTTCGCCGTGTCGGCCTGTCTCCGTGAACAGGACGACCGCACGCTCGACCTTGTCTTGGCGCTGGACGCACCCCGAAGCCATTACGTATTCGGCAAACTCGCGGCGTTCGCCCTGATCGCCGTTGCCCTGGCCATCGCCTGCGCCCTGCCGCTCCTGATCTGGTCGCCACCAATGGCTGTCGCCGGATGGGCTCTGTCGCTCGCCTGCGAGGCTTGGCTGGTCGCGACGCTCGGGCTGCTGCTGGCCTTCACGTTCCGCCAGCCGGTGACCGCGCTCGCCGCGCTCGTCGCATTCTATCTGCTGGCGCGTGGGTTGGATGCCCTGTTGCTGCTCGCACGCGACCCTGTATTCGTGCATGACGGACCATTCCGTGCCTTCATCGAATCCGGGATCGCGCTGATCGCCTGGGTCATGCCCGGCCTGCATCGCTTCACGGATGCCGCTTGGCTTGGAATGGGCGGTTTCGATCCAGCGCTGCTGTTGCCGGTGCTCGGTCAGACCGCCGTCTATGGCGCGCTGCTCGCCGCCGCCGCGGCGTTCGACCTCTATCGTCGCGAATTCTGATGCGCCTGTCGGCGTCACTGGCCGCGGCCCGCACACCGACGCGCTCGCTGCGCGCTGTTCCGGTTGGCGTTCAGGTCGCATTCGCGTTGGCGCTGTCGGCGCAGCTGCTCTGGTACGCGCTCTCGCCGGCACCGGGTAGCGAGCGCCGCGCATTGCCGCCGGCCCCGCCTGTATCCCTGCTGCGGCTCGCGGCCTTCGGCGAGCCCGCCGCGCTGGCACGGGCCGGCACCCTCTGGCTGCAGTACTTCGATCAGCAGCCGGGCGACAGCGTGCCCTGGCGCGAACTGGATTACGGCCGGCTGCGCGCCTGGTTGGAACGGTGGCTCACCCTTGCGCCAGCGAGCGAGTACCCGCTCGCGCTCGCGGTGCGTCTGTATGGCCAGGTCTCCGATCCGGACCGCCAGCGGATCATGCTGGATTTCGTCCACGACGCCTTCCTGGAACGCCCGGGCACGCGCTGGCGCTGGCTCGCCGAGGGCACGCTTTTGGCAAAACACCGCCTCAAGGATCTCGACCTCGCCCTGCGCTACGCCCGCGATCTCGCCGATCGTACCGAGGGTATGGATGTTCCTTACTGGGCACGGGATTTGCAGATTCTTCTCCTGGAAGACATGGGCGAATACGAGGCCGCCCGCATTCTCATCGGTGGCCTGCTGGCCAGCGGCGAGATCGAGGATCCCGGCGAAGTGCGGTTTCTGGAGCAGCGACTGGAGGCCCTTTCGCGGGGGAAAGAACGCGGCGATAATGCGCCGCGCCCATAGCGGCCACCCATAGTTGACGGTTATCTGACGTCGAAACGCCGACGCTGTGTCGGCAAATCGACAACTTTCCGGACGCTCAGCGCGTCCGACGCGGCAAACGGAATGCCATGCGACAGCGGTGGCCCAGAGCGCCAGCCGCCAGGCGGGGAGACAAAATGCAGCTCAAGCGACAACAGAAAGGTTTCACGCTGGTCGAGATCGCCGTGGTTTTGGTGATCATCGGTCTCCTGCTGGGCGGCGTGCTCAAGGGGCAGGAGCTCATTTCGAGTGCGCGTGTGCGGAATCTGGCGGATCAGCAGGCGGGGATTCAGGCCGCTTATTTCGGCTTTCAGGATCGCTATCGCGCGGTGCCCGGAGATATGAACTCGACGGCTGCCGCCGATGCGATAGGTGTTGCGGTAAATCAGGGCGGCAATGAAAACGGTCGCCTGGAAGCGCCGGTCGCGGGAACTGACGCGGTTTGGGATGAATTGAATGCCGTTTGGGAACATTTGGCAAAAGCCGGGTTCATCAAGGGCAATTACGATGGAGGTGGCGGTCAGCCGCCAGCGGCCGGCAATACGGAGACAAGTCCGGTCAATGTTTTCAGCAGTCCGCTCATCCTTGCCCGGCATGCTGGATTCGAGGGTGACGGTGCTGCCCGCCTCGTTCTTCATCTGGGACAGAATGTCCCCGTCGATATCGCGCGTGAACTGGATGTGAAACTGGACGACGGACGCCCGACCACCGGAGTTCTCCGCACGGCTACCGAATCAGGAGGGCCGACCGTTTTCGAGTCTGAAGACGGCTGTGTAGACGATCTTACGGCGGCCGATCCGCAGTGGGATGTCGCGGCGGGCGTAACAAACTGCAATCCGACGTACCTGTTCTGACCCGTGTGGAGTCGTGAAAGAAGCCGCACTATCGGTTCACGGTCTTAGACGGGAGGCCGGAGGGCGCACCGTGCTGGACGGTGTCGACCTCACGGCGTGCAATGCTGAAGTCGTTGCCCTCGTCGGCGCCAACGGCGCCGGCAAGTCGACGCTGATCCGCACGATCCTCGATCTGCGCGCCGCGCATGGCGGGACGATCACGCTGGCCGGCCGCCCGAACACCGACCGCCGCGCACGCGCCGACGTCGCCTACCTGCCCGAACGCTTCCAGCCGCCGACCTACCTGAGCGGCACCGAATTCCTCGACTACATGCTGGCCCTCTACGGCATGGCCCCGGCCAGCCACGATGCCCGCCAGGCGGCCGCGGCCCTTGGACTGGGCGGTGAGGCGCTGGCGCGTCCCATTGCGACCTACTCCAAGGGCATGGGCCAGCTGCTCGGCCTGACCGCCTGCATCGCATCGCGGCGCCCGCTGCTGATCTTCGACGAACCGATGGACGGTCTCGACCCGGCCGCCCGCGTGCGGCTTCGGGAGGCCCTCAATGTCCGCCGCGCCGAAGGCGCCAGCGTCCTGTTCAGCACCCACCTGCTGAGCGATGCGGCCGAATTCGCCGATCGTGTGGCCATCCTGCACGAGGGGCGCATCGCCGCTGACGGCACGGTGGCCGAACTGTGCGAGCGTTTCGACAGCGACGATCTGGAATCGGCTTACCTTCGTTGTACGAACGGAGAAAACGTTCCGGCCTGACGCCCAGGCCCGGTTATACCCGCTCGCCGTAGGTTGGGTTGAGCGAAGCGATACCCAACGGGTCGAGGATTGTGTGCTCACACGATGGTTCCCGTCGGAGACCTGCGCTGGTTCCATGCGCGATGCGGTCGAAAGCCGATCGCTCGTCGTGTTGGGTTTCCTGAGTCAACCCAACCTACTTTCGTCGTCCCAGGCGTTTGGCGTCGCCGCCCTCGGTAACGCCGTAGGTTGGGTTGAGCGAAGCGATACCCAACGGGTCGAGGATCGTGTGCTGACAGGATCCTTTTGGCCGGTGACCGGCCCTGGTTCCACGCATGATGTGGTCGACAGCCGAACGCCCGCCGTGTTGGGTTTCCTGCGTCAACCCAACCTACGATGATCGTTTCTGGCGTTCGGCGTCGCCGATCCCGGTGACGCCTATCCAGCAATAACCCTCGTTCAGGCCTCGATGCCCAGGTCGCGGATCTTGCGGGTGAGGGTGTTGCGGCCCCAGCCGAGGAGGCGGGCGGCTTCCTGGCGGTGGCCGCCGCTGCGGGTGAGGGCCTCGCGGATGAGGATGCGTTCCATGCGCTGGGCGGCGGACTCCCCGAGCCCGATGTTGCCCGCGGCCAGTTCAGCGCGTGCCCAGTTGGCGAGGGCGTGCTCCCAGTCGTTTGCGGCGACCGGTGTCTCGCCCTGGAGTTCAACCGGCAGGTCGTCGAGGTGGATCTCGCGCCCGGCAGCCATGACGGTCAGCCAACGGCAGACGTTCTCCAATTGGCGGACGTTGCCCGGCCAGTCCAGCGCCTTCAGGCGGTCCTCGACCGTGGCGGTGAGCCGTTTGCGCTCCATGCCGAGCTCGTCCGCGACCTGCTCCAGGAAATGCGCGGCCAGCAGCGGGATGTCCTCGCGTCGTTCGCGCAGAGTGGGTACCGGGAGGCGCACGACGTTGAGCCGGTGGTACAAGTCCTCGCGGAACTCGCCCCGCTCGACCCGGCGTTCCAGATCCTGGTGGGTCGCGGCGAGGATGCGGACATCGACCCGGCACGGCGTGGCGCCACCCACTCGATAGAAAACGCCTTCCGATAGAACCCGCAGCAACCGCGTCTGCAGCTCGGCGGGCATGTCGCCGATCTCATCCAGGAACAGGGTGCCGCCATCGGCCTGTTCGAAGCGACCCTGACGACGGGCGTCGGCACCGGTGAACGCGCCTTTCTCGTGGCCGAACAGCTCGGATTCGAGCAGATCCCGCGGGATCGCGGCGGTGTTCAGGGCGACGAACGGCCCGCGGGCGCGCGGACTGTGCCGGTGCAGCGCCTGCGCGACGCGCTCCTTGCCGGTCCCCGACTCGCCGGTGATCAGCACCGTGATCGGCGCGCGCGCGAGGCGGCCGATGGTGCGGAACAGCGTCTGCATCGCCGGCGCCTGGCCGATGATCTGATTCGTGTCGTCCGCGTTCGCTGCCGCTTCCGCGTTGCCGGGGTCGGTCTTCGCGGGGGCGCAGGCGCGCCGCACGAGTTCGACGGCCTCTTCGAGGTCGAAGGGCTTGGCGAGGTAATCGAAGGCGCCGCCCTCGAAGGCGGCGACGGTGGTATCCAGATCGGAATGGGCCGTCATCACCAGCACGGGCAGCCCCGGACGGGCCGAGCGCATGCGCTCCGCGAGGGACAGGCCGTCGATGCCGGGCATGCGCACATCGGTGATCACGGCATCCGGCGTGGCGGCATCCAGGGCCGCGAGGGCGGAGTCGCCGCGCTCGAACGTGCGTACGTCCATGGCGGCACTTTTGAGTGCTCGCTCGAGGACCCAGAGCATCGACGCATCGTCATCGATGATCCAGACGTGCGGTGTGTCAGTCATGCCCGGTCTCCAGCGGCAGCAGTACGCGGAATACGGTCCTCGGCTCGGCCTTGCCGGCCGCACTTCTCTCGGTGGTCGTGACGCTCTCGCACTCGATCAGCCCCCCGTGGCGGCTGACCAGCGACTGGGCGATGGTCAGCCCGAGGCCGGTGCCCTCCGCACGGCCGCTGACCATGGGCTGGAACAGACTGTCGAGCAGATCGGGCGGGACCCCCGGACCGTCGTCTGCGATCTCGATACAGGCGACCAGCCGGTGCTGGACATGGCCGATCGTGAAACGCCGCCGCGTGCTCGTGCGTACGCTCACCCGGCCCTGGTCGCCAACCGCCTGGAGCGCGTTGCGCCCGAGGTTCAGCAGCGCCTGGATCAACTGGTCGGCATCCGCCTGCAGATCGGGAATGCTGGGATCGTATTCCGTGCGCAGGGTCACGCCCGCGCCGGCCTCGCCGCGCAGCAGGTGCAGTACGTGTTCGGTTACCCGGTGGATGTTCACGCGCGCGAACGCGGGGGGCTGCACCGGCCCGACCATGCGGTCAACCAGGCCCCGCAGGCGATCGGCCTCGCGCACGATGACGTCCGTGTACTCGCGTTGCCCGGCGTCCTCCAGTTCCCGCGCGAGCAGTTGCGCCGCACCACGGAGTCCGGCCAGCGGGTTGCGGATCTCGTGGGCCACGCCGCGCAGCAGCCGCCGGTTGGCCAGCTCCTGCGTGCGCAGCCCCTCCTCGCGCGCGATCCGCAGGTGCCGGTCGACCGGGGTGAGTTCGATCACCACGGTCGCCGCCTCGCGCCCGGCCAATGGCGTGACACTGGCATCGACCTGGCGCGCGCTGCTGGTGTCGTGCGGCGCGAGCGTGACCTCACGGGCCGTGAAGGTCGCGTCGGCGTCCAGGTTCGCGGCGACGTGGTTCAGCCAGTCCGGATCGAACCCGGCGATCGAGGCCAGCGTTTGCCCCAGCGCGCGGCGCCGGCTGAGGCGGATCAGGTCCTCGGCGGCGGTATTCAGGTAGCGCACGCGCAGTTCGCCGCCCTCGACCACGAGGATCGCGCCCACGAGCGTTTCGAGCAGCTCAGCCGCCGCTGTTCCGCCGTAATCGTCGGTCTCGGGGATCATTGCACCACTATAGTGCAGGCCGGGTCGCGGCGGCTGCCGCCGGCGTTAATTGCTGCCGCTGCCACCCAGCGCCTTGCGAAGCAGGTAGAACTTGACCGACTCCGACTCGTAGCGGGTCTGGCCGGCGTTGTCGATGATCCGTGCCCGCACGGTATGCGGGCCCCGCTCGACGGGGGACACGGTCACCTGTGTGCTTGCCGCCCGCCCGCGGGCCTCGCCGTCGAGAATAATCTCCACCTGGTGGCCCCGTGGCAGCGTCGCGCCCTCCGGCTCCAGTGCCACGCTGAACGGCACGTTGCCACCGTTGTGGCGGATGCCTTTCTCGTTCTCGGGATAGGCGATGGCAATCCCGGAGATCCCGTTCGCGGGCGTATCCGGCTCTTCCCCGGACGTGCCGGCGCTGCTGGCACCAACCGGATCCCCTTCGATGGGTTTGACGGTGGTCAGCGGATCGAGCTTTATCGGCTCGGCGTTATCGCTCGGCGGCTCGTCGGTGAACACGACATTGCCGTCCGCGTCGGTCGTGCGATAAATCTCCGACGCGGCAACCGGCCCGGCGGCCAGCGCCGCGGGCAACACAACCATGAGCAGACGCTTCATCATCAAAAGTCTATCGCTCCCTGGTCCACCGGACCATAACCGGCCAATCGTTCCGGCCCGCGCAACCCGATCCACGATCATCTGATGGTGGTGGCGGACGGGGGGCGTTGCAATGGCCGCCTTGCCGCTCGATGACAGTCCCGACTTTCCGAAATGCGTAAAACCGGTTCTCGCAGAGGCGCTGAGGGCGCCGAGGGAAAAAGCCCAGTCATTATGAAAGCTTTACGGATATGCCGGATGTTTCGAGCCATGCTAACGGCCTACGTTTTGGCGACCAGCCCACAACGTCTCGAATTTGACAGGCTGGCAGGCTGGTCAATCCGGTAGTATTCACTTTTTTTCGCCTTTTCTCGGCGCCCTCAGCGCCTCTGCGAGAAAACGGTTTTTCGCACTTCCGGTACCGAACGTCCATGCTCGTGATCAGGTATCAAAAAAGCCCGACATGCCAAAGACATGCCGGGCTTTGATGGCTGCACGGGACGGATCCCTCAGCAGCTGTAGTACATGTCGAACTCGACCGGATGGGTGGTCATGCGCAGGCGCGTGACGTCTTCCATCTTGAGTTCGATATAGCCGTCGATGGCGTCGTCGGTGAACACGCCGCCGCGGGTCAGGAACTCGCGGTCGTTGTCCAGCGCCTCGAGCGCCTCTTCGAGCGAGGCCGCGACGTGCGGGATGGCCTTTTCCTCTTCCGGCGGCAGATCGTAGAGGTCCTTGTCCATCGCGTCGCCGGGATGGATGCGGTTCTCGATACCGTCGAGGCCGGCCATCATCAGGGCGGCGAAGCACAGGTACGGGTTGGCCGTCGGGTCCGGGAAGCGGACTTCGACGCGCATGGACTTCTTGGACGCGTCGTAGGGCACGCGGATCGCGGCCGAGCGGTTGCGGGCGGAATAGGCCAGCAGGACCGGCGCCTCGAAGCCCGGGACCAGGCGCTTGTAGCTGTTGGTTGAGGCGTTGGTGAAGGCGTTCAGGGCCTTGGCGTGCTTGATGATGCCGCCGATGTAGTACAGCGCCGTCTCCGACAGACCGCCGTAGCCGTCGCCGGCGAAGACGTTGTCTCCGTCCTTCGACAGCGACATGTGTACGTGCATGCCCGAGCCGTTGTCACCGACCAGCGGTTTCGGCATGAAGGTCGCGGTCTTGCCAAAGGCGTGGGCGACGTTCAGCACGGTGTACTTGAGGGTCTGCAGTTCGTCGGCTTTTTTCACAAGCGTGTTGAACTTGGTGCCGATCTCGCACTGCCCGGCGGTGGCGACTTCGTGGTGGTGCACCTCGGGGACCAGGCCCATCTCTTCCATCGTCAGGCACATCTGCGCGCGCAGATCGTGCAGCGAGTCGACCGGCGGGACCGGGAAGTAGCCGCCCTTCACGGACGGGCGGTGGCCGATGTTGCCGTCTTCGTAGATGCGCTCGGCGTTCCACGAGGCCTCGTCCGAGGAGATCTTGTAGAACGCGCCGCCGATGTCGGCGCCCCAGCGCACGTCATCCAACACGAAGAATTCGGGTTCCGGGCCGAAGGCCGCGGAATCGGCGATGCCCGTGGACTGCAGATACGCTTCGGCGCGCTGGGCGATGGAGCGGGGGTCGCGCGCGTAGCCCTGCAGCGTGGTCGGTTCGACGATATTGCAGCGCAGGATCAGGGTCGGCTCGTCCGTGAACGGGTCCATGACCGCCGTCGACGGATCCGGGCGCAGGATCATGTCCGAGTCGTTGATGCCCTTCCAGCCGTTGATCGAGGAGCCGTCGAACATCTTGCCGGCCTCGATGCCCTCCTCGTCGAGCGCCGCGGCCGGCATCGTCATGTGCATTTCCTTGCCGCGGGAGTCGGTGAAGCGGAGGTCGACGAAGCGCACGCCCTCCTGCTTGATGGTGTTCATTACATCGCTTGCGGACATCGTGTACTCCTGTCGATCAGGGTGAATGAAGGGCCGGCCCGGGCGCAGGGCCGCGATCCGGAATCAGAATCCGAACGCGGAAGAGCAGAAACCGTGCCACTTGCAGAAAATCGCGTTTTCTCTTTTATTTTCAAATAGTTGCATTATCAGTCATGGTCCATTCTCTGCACTGTTCCCGTGCAGATGCTGGTCCCCGTTGCACTCTGTTGGTGCAACGCGTTCAAGAATGCTCACGTTGCCGATCTCGGGGTCCGCGACCGCCGCCTCGCGCAGTCCCTCGGCGGTGGCTGCTGAGTCGACACCCGGTCCGGCCGGGCGGAGCGCGATCTCGAGATGCACACGCCCGGCAAGATAGTGCAGCGTCAGCCCCTCGATCCGGTCCGCCGCCTCCAGCCCGTCCATGCGCGCACGTAGCCTCTCACATAATTCAGTGCGCAGTGGCAGCGCGTTCGACGGGCCGCCCTCGGTATCGTCTTCGGGATCCACATGCACCATCACGTCGGCCAGCTGGCTCAGCCGGTCGAGCAGGCGCAGGCGCA
>Ga0136557_1001094_pt1 | contig 18507 bp, 18 predicted proteins | sample AntRauTorckE6832_FD_104796 | JGI IMG/M metagenome (GOLD analysis project Ga0136557, IMG submission 104796) | Saline lake microbial communities from Rauer Islands, Antarctica - Metagenome Torckler E6 #832 | ecosystem: Environmental > Aquatic > Non-marine Saline and Alkaline > Saline | place...
CATTTAAGCCTTCTCGAATAGCACAAGTATGCTTCGAAGTCCCAAATGAGCCAATATAGAGCACTCCTGAACAGTTACAACTCGGTGGTTATGCCAATTTGGTGCTCCCACCTGAACAGTTACAGTTATCGTAAGAGATAAAACAGCTGCCGTGCCAGGAACAGGTTTTCCTCCTACGAACGACGGTATCACGCTTAACTTTCATCTACAAGTTTTGAACAAAACGGATCTAAAGGGGAAAGAAGAGGACTGCGGAAAAATTAGGAAGGCTTAAAAAGCGGTTGCTTATCAACTTTACAGAGAAGCCGATGCATCCTGCCATCGGCTTCTCTGTACTGGCTCTATAGAGGATTTCAAAAAATCGTTTAGGCAGTTTTGACTGCATCAACTCTATTTTCTAATTCGCCTAGCGGAGTCAGTGCTGTTTTACGATCAAGTTCATCACCTAAGGCTGCAACAACTACACCGGCGGAATTATCACCAAAGATGTTGGTCGTTGTTCTAAACATATCCAGAATTCGATCTACACCTGCGACAATCGCAATGCCTTCAAGTGGTAAGCCAACAGACTGAAGAACCATGGTGAGCATAATCAACCCACCCCCTGGGATGCTGGCTGTGCCAACTGACGCTAACACAGCTGTAGCAACAATTGTGCCCTGCTGGGTGAGCGATAGATCAATGCCATAAGCATTGGCGACAAACGTAGCGGCTACGGCTTGATACAGAGCGGTTCCGTCCATGTTGATAGTAAGTGCCATGGGGAGCGTAAATCCAGAAACCTTTGGTGAGACACCCAGATGTTTTTGTGCTCGCATAGAAAATGGAAACGCCGCTGCTGCGCTACAAGTGGATAGACCAACCAGGGCTGGCTCCATAGTCTTTTTTAGGAAAACCAGGGGCGAAATTCGTGCAATAGTTGCAACAATGAGAGAATAGGAGACAAGAATGTGTACAAGACTTGCCACCAATGCAGCCACTATGAGTTTTCCCATTGGCATTAGAATATCTAATCCAAATTTTCCGGTGGTCCAGGCGATAAGTGCAAAGACACCATAGGGAGCAAAACTAATGACGATATCTGAAACTTTAAACATTACTTCTGCAAGACTCTGGAAGAAATCAGCAATTGGTTTGCCTTTGTCGGCGGTCATAGACAATCCTGCTCCAAAAAGTAATGCAAAAATGATAATTTGCAGAACATTTCCTTCGGCTAGAGCTTCCATTGGATTCATGGGAAACATGCCGACAATCATCTCAGCTGGTCCGACAGGATCTGGTGCTTTGAATGTTTTTAACTCACCAAGTGAAAGTCCGGTGCCAGGCTGAAAGATATTAGCAATGATGAGTCCAATGCAAACGGCCAGAGTGGTTGTGAGCATAAAATAGAAAACGGTTCTGATTCCGGTTTTTCCTAAATTTTTAATATTGCCTGTGCTGACAACACCGGTAATGAGAGTTGAAAGAATCAGAGGAACAACAATTAATCGAAGACAGCGAATGAAAATATCACCGATAGGTTTTAAATATTCGGCTTTTTCTCCAAGGATTAGGCCGGCAATTACACCAAGAACTAGGCCTATCAATATTTTTTGATATAGCTTCATAGTTATTCTTCTCCAAAGTATGAATTAGATTGACAAATATTTTGATCTTTTGGGAGCTATAACGAAAATGGCATTGCAAAAAGCATCAGGATGCCTCGATTATTTATTGAAAGTATCAAGATACGCATAGAGCGCTGGTGAGCCACCTGTATGTAAAAACAGGACATTGCTTCCAGCTGGAAAATGGTCATTCCTTACCAGGTCAATGAGGCCAGCCATTGCCTTTCCAGAATAAACCGGATCAAGTAGAATAGACTCTGTTTGAGCGAGAAGTTTTACGGCTTCAATCATAGCGTCAGTTGGTATTGAATAACCGGGTCCAACGTACTGGTCGAAACAGGTAATTACTTCTGCTGGGAGTTCCCGTTGCATACCCACAAGTTCTGCCGTTTCTTTGGCTAAATTGTAGACAATACCTTCCTGAACATCCTTTGGGCGGCTTACGTTGACGCCGGACACGGGGATACCTGCACTTGTTCCATATAGTCCAACGACAATACCAGCGTGGGTTCCTGCACTGCCGCTTGGCACAACCATGTGATCTATGTGCAGACAGCTTTCAAAGAGTTGCTGCTGAATCTCTTGAGCACAAGCTACATAACCCATTGCTCCAATAGAATTTGAAGCCCCACCAGGAATGATATAAGGCTTTTTTCCCTCTGATTTTAAACGTTCTGCAACTTTTTCCATTTCGCCCATCATATCTGATCCGCCGGGAACCACCTTTGTACTTTTTACCCCCATGAGGTTAAACAAAAAGTTGTTTCCTGAACCGTCTTCTTTGTAGCTTCCTTTTACTCGCTCTTCTAAAACCAAATGACAATCCATTCCTTCTTTAACTGCCCATGAAAGAGTAAGGCGACAATGATTAGACTGTACGGCACCGCAGGTAATAATTGTGTCGGCATCATTATCAAGTGCATCTGCAATACAAAAATCAAGTTTTCTGGTTTTGTTACCACCGGCACATCCTGGAAGTAAATCATCACGCTTGATGAAAATGTTGACTTTATCACCAAGAGCTTTGGAAAAAGCGGGTGAAGCCTCAATTGGTGTTGGTCCTTGAAGGTATTGTCTTCTTGAGAATTTTGTGAGATCCATTTCTGCTCCACTGGTTAAGATTGTTTTATGGCAACAACAGCTTCTATTTCTATGTCAGCGCCTAAAGGGAGAGCCGCGACTTCGAAAGCACTTCGGGCTGGATAGGGTTTTTGGAAATACTCCCCGTAGACAGCATTCACTTCTTGAAAATCTTTGATGTTTTGTAAGTAAACAGTTGTTTTAACTACATCATTTAGCGTTCCTTTTGCTTCACAAACAACTGCAGCAAGATTCTTTAAAGCTTGATGGGTTCGTGTTGCAATTGATCCTTCTACCATTTTTCCTGTTGCTGGATCGATTGGTAACTGTCCCGATGTAAACACTAAATTACCGATCATCATGGCTTGTGAATAAGGACCTATTGCGCCTGGTGCCGCACTTGTTTCGATTGCTTTTTTAGTTTGTTGCATGTTCTCACCTAAAATAATGGAAGTATCTATGGCACGAGTACGATGTGTTACAAGTACTTTTAAAGCCTTAATATGTCGAATGTCGACATTAGGCAAAATAGCTTGTTTTTTTATGGCTTGTCAACTAATTTTTGCGAATATTTTTTGGCCGCCAGTGCTGTTACCAAGAAACGGATCAGATATATTTCAGCATTATCAAAAATATATGCGAATTTTGTTATCTCTTTGCTGGAGTAGTCTCTGGGTGTGCCATAGCAATATCAAGAAAAGGGGCGATGTTTTAAAAGGAAGTGTTGTTCACTGGAGAATCGAAATTGTGAAAAGGCACGGATGAGAGATTTTTGGCGGAAACGCTTGTATTGAATGAAAAAGAAATCAGGGTGTTTTTTCTTTTGGAATGACAGTGAAGGAGTCCGGCGGTTTAAATTCCCAGTGAATATCTCGCATATAATCAGCAGCATCTATCGCCCTGGAGCTTTGAACGAGCTTGACAAACTCTCTGTGTTCCTGCAGGTTTTTGAGATTCCATTTTTTTCCGTAATTTCTTCGAGGGAAATCATAGAGCTGCGACTTGAGATTCTGGACATACCTGAGCAGGCGCCGGTTTTCCGAAAGACTCAAAAAGACATCATGAAAGCGAATATTGGCTTCATTATGCTTGATGATGTCCTCCTTAAACAGGGCGGTTTCAATCTCCTCATTCAGTTTCTGCATCTGATTGATTTCGTTATCTCCTATTTTGTGAAATACCGAGAGGACCACACGCGACTCAATTCCTCCGAGAATTTCATAAATATTCTGGACATCATTCAGAGTGAGAACATTAATTTTCACCCCGCGCTGCGGCTGAATCGACACAAACCCCTGTTCCTGTAAAAGGAGCAGGGCCTCACGCAAGGGTGTCCGGCTTACGCCCAGTTCCTGTATCATGGTATTGACACTGATTGAGGCGCCGGGCGCCAATACACCTAAGCGCATTTGCTCCTGGAGGTAATCATACACCTGTACCCGTAGCAGGTGGTTTCCTGATCGTTCTTCAATGAACATTCGTATCTCACAGCTTTTTGAGGGGCGTGGCTTGATTTGCCGAGGATGGGCAGCTCTGTTATCCCGTACCGGATAACAGAGCTATTATAGCGCAACGCTGTTATTTGGCAACACAGCTTCGCACGGATTTATCACCATCTGTTTTTTCGACCTGGCTCTTGCTTCCTGCTGGAGGAGCATAGCGAACGGTGGCAATTTTGTTCTGCGTGAAGAAATTTATACCGTCTTTGCCCTGTACCTTGTCGGTGCCAAGATGCGAATCCTTGATGCCGCCAAAGGGCAGGTACGGATGCGGTGCGCAAACGCCTACATTGACACCTACCATTCCAACATCTGCTTCGGATATAAACTTTTCAGTATAGTACTGATTTTGTGTAAATATGCAGGCACCATTGCCGAAATTCTGCTCTCTGATAAGCTGCAGGGCATCATCGATATCCTTGATCTTCATGATGGAGACAACCGGGCCGAAAATCTCTTCCTTGGCTATTGTTCTACATGGCGTGACATCGGTGAATACGGTGGGGCCGACAAAATATCCCTGCTGGTTGTTTTGCAAAAGCTCCGGATTGCGGCCGTCAAGGGCCAGCGTTGAGCCCTCCTCGACACCTGTTGCGATATATTGTTCGATACTGGCCTTGGCTTTTGCGGAAATTACCGGGCCCATGTAGATATCCGGGTCCATGGCGTCACCGACCGTTATATTTTTCGAGGCTTCAAGTACACGCTCAATAAGTTCATCGTATACTTCCGGTACCGCCGCAACAATTGATCCGGCAAGGCAGCGTTGCCCGGCGGAGCCATAGCAGGAGTGGATGAAATTTTCGATAAAGATATCCCAGTTGACATCTTCCATGGCCACCAGGTAGTTCTTTGCCCCGCCAAGGAGCATGCTGCGTTTGCCGCCACGCCCGCATGCTTCCGCCATTTTCTTTGCCGTAGGAGTAGAGCCGACCAGGCACACACCATTCATTTTAGGATGCTCGTACCAGGTTCCTGGAATTGAGCGATTACCATGTACGATATTGATAACCCCCTTGGGTAGCCCGATTGTATTAAAAATATCTCCCATTTTCTGCATAAAGAGGGGGGACTGGGTTGAAGGCTTATAGATAAAAGTGTTGCCCACGCCTATGGCATAGGGGATGAACCAGCCAAAAACAAGGGCGGGAAAGTTAAATGGTGCGACACCGCCGAATACGCCGAGCGGTTGCTTGACCACTCGTCCGTTAATATTTCCGGCGATTCCGTCCAGGGTCTCGCCTTGAATGAGTGTTGGGATAGAGCAGGCCGCTTCGAATATCTCAATTACCCTTCTGATTTCACCGCGCGCCTCGCTGATATGCTTGGCCTGGTCAACGGCGATGGATACGGAAAGCTCTTCTTCATTGTTAATCATGGCCTGACGAATATCCAAAAGAAAAGCCATTCTTTTGCTCATTGACAACTTTCGCCAGCCTTCATAGGCTGCATGGGCGGTATCAACGGCAGCCAGTGACGTCTTTTCCGAAGAGAGGGGAACTTCGCCTATCTGTTCACCTGTGGACGGGTTATACAGAGGGACATATTCAACATCAGTTTCTTCTACCCATTCGCCGTTGATAAAGTTTTTGATCCGGACAAATTCCTGTGTACTCATGATAGCTCGCTCCTTCTAGTAATAATCCTTGGCATGCCATATAGGGATCGGGCTGCATTGCATTGACAGCGCCAGACCTCCTTTCCCCTTGCAACTCCCCATTTTCATGACTGAAGAGTAATTCATGGGCAGCAGTGGGGTAACCTGCTGCAAACAGTAATAGATGCAGCACATACTAGTATACTAATATATTAGACTGAGAGTAATTGTCAAATATTTTTTCTAACTCTTCGTTACTTAAAATACTCCCCTAACTGTCAAGTCAGTAACTAACTGTTATGAAGCTGAATTTTAAAGTGTTGAATGTTGCCTCGGCATCCGCTCGGGTGGGTCGCTCATCACTAACACAAGGTAGCTGATTGACCCAGGCGTCTGCCGTAGTGTTTATAAGGCAATCATAGCTTCGGCCTCTATAGCGGCCCCTAAAGGTAAGGCAGCCACCTGGTAGGCGCTTCTTGCTGGAAACGGCTCAGAAAAATATTCTTTGTAGACATCGTTTACTGCCGCAAAATCGGCTATATCTGCGAGAAAAACGGTGACTTTTACTGCGTTTTGCAGGGAGGTCCCCGCTTCTTCAGCAATGGCGGCCATATTTTTAAAAACCTGGTGGGCTTGTTCTACTGCATCACCCTTGACAATCTTTCCCGTTTCAGGGCTCAACGGTAACTGGCCCGACGTAAATAACACCTGATTGTAAATGATGGCCTGTGAATACGGACCGATTGCTGCTGGAGCTTTGTCTGTCTTGATAGCTTTAGCGTTCATGGTATTCTCCATAAAATGTGGAATTATAAATGCCCACCAATGCAGTCGTTGGTGAGGTTGAGCCTCAAAAGGCATAGTATACTTATCACCCCTTAGGATCGATTTTGCAAGGTCAGTGTTACACTGGTTCGCACTGACAATTTGTACATATCATGTAGGCCTACAATGGTGAATGACAACTGATGACGTCACTCTCGCCCTTCCATCGCTCTTTATTTACCTGGCGTCTGCAATTTATTCTTGCCTATTAGCGCGAGGTGGAAAACAGTATGAGCATATGCCAAGGCCTATGCTTTCGATAAAGAGGGAATCATGCAAACTGAAAGACACATTAAGCTTTTTAAGGATGGGAGAAACCAGGCGCTACGTATTCCCCGTGAGTATGAATTGCCAGGAAATGAGGCAGTGATTCGAAAAGAAGGGAGCAGATTGATCCTGGAGAGATAGGCCAGATTTTGTCTACATGGGGCGTCTTTGACCTGCTTAGCAAAAAAGGCCGGCTGTTGTGAAGAATTTCTAAAAAGACGAAGGAGGCTTTGGAGATCAAAGTTCGAATGCAGCTATTTTCCGCATATATTTTGCAAAATATGACAAGTCAGTCAATAAAGTACTTTACTTGTTGTTTTGCTGCTGTTATATTGTCCTGTTCTCAGGCAGAGAAGACAGGTTTTGAGGGGATGAACTGTCTAAAAAATTATATCCTGAATATGTCTTATAAGGAGTTGCAGAGTGCTGTGACTCCTTATTTTTTTATTTTCCCGTACAAAATGAAATGGGAGCCGGCGAGTTCCGGTTGGTAGATACTGGTAGAGGGCAATAGCCATGAAAAAAGATTTATCCAAAGTTCGAAACATAGGAATAAGTGCTCATATCGATTCGGGGAAAACCACCCTGACGGAGCGCATACTTTTCTACACTAAAAGAATACATGCTATTCATGAGGTGCGCGGCAAGGATGGAGTCGGCGCCAAAATGGACTCCATGGAACTGGAAAAAGAACGCGGTATTACCATTCAGTCCGCTGCCACTTTCTGTAAATGGAAGGATATCGATATCAATATCATCGACACTCCGGGCCACGTCGATTTTACCGTCGAGGTTGAGCGAGCCCTCCGGGTGCTGGATGGAGCCATTTTGGTTCTTTGTTCGGTCGGCGGCGTGCAGTCCCAGTCCATTACAGTGAACCGGCAGATGTCACGCTATAATGTTCCCCGGATAGCATTTGTCAACAAATGTGACAGAACGGGAGCAAATCCCGATAAGGTAACCCGGCAGCTTCGTGACAAGCTTGACCTCAATGCCTATATGATGCAGATGCCCATCGGTTTGGAAAGTGAGCTGCAGGGGATGGTCGATCTGGTAACTATGCGCGCCACCTTCTATGAAGGGGATCATGGTGAGGATCTTCGTGATGCCGATATTCCAGCCGAAATGCTTGATCAAGCACAGGAGCGACGGGCCGCACTGCTTGACGAAATCTCCATGTATTCCGATGAGTTGATGGAAGCTTTGCTGGAAGAACGCGATATACCGGCCGAGATGATCTATTCTGCCGTTCGCAAAGGTACGCTGTCTCTAGAGTTTACCCCTGTTTTTATAGGTTCGGCTTACAAAAACAAGGGTGTGCAGTCGCTGCTTGACGCGGTGGAAGCCTATATGCCGAGTCCAATGGATGTCGTCAACAATGCTCTGGATCTGAAAAACGAAGAAGCTGAAATCACGGTGACCAATGACTCTGATGACCCGCTTATCATGCTGGCCTTCAAGCTCGAAGACGGTCGTTATGGGCAGTTGACCTATGTCCGTACCTATCAGGGAACGTTGAACAAAGGCGATACCGTTTTTAACAGCCGAACCGGCAAAAAAGTCAAGATCGGTCGTCTGGTGCGCATGCACGCGGACGAAATGGAAGAGATTGATTCCTGCGGGGCCGGTGATATGGTCGCATTGTTCGGTATTGACTGTGCTTCCGGAGATACCTTTACGTCGGGAGATATTTCGTGCTCCATGACCTCCATGCATATCCCTAATCCGGTCATATCCCTTGCAATTGTCCCGGCGGACAACAAGGCGCAGGTCGCCATGTCCAAAGCGCTCAATCGCTTCACCAAGGAAGATCCGACGTTTAGAACCTATGTTGATCATGAAACCAATGAAACCATTGTTTCCGGCATGGGTGAATTGCATCTCGATGTCTATATCGAGCGTATGAAACGTGAGTACAAGGCTGAGGTGCAGGTCGGAGCGCCGCAGGTTGCCTATCGTGAAACCATTACCCAGCACGCCGATTTCAACTATACCCACAAGAAACAGACGGGTGGTTCAGGACAGTTCGGCCGCGTTGCCGGGTTTATTGAGCCCAGTGAAGAGGGCGAGTATGAATTTGTCGACAACATTGTCGGCGGTGTGATTCCCCGTGAGTTTATTGGTTCCTGCGACAAGGGCTTTAAGAAAAGCATGGAGAAGGGACCGCTGTGCGGTGCCCCAATTACCGGGGTCCGCTGCGTCATTAATGATGGTGCCGCGCATGCCGTCGATTCTTCTGATGTTGCCTTCCAGCTTGCCTCTATTGGTGCTTTTCGCGAGGGGTATCTTAAAGCCAAGCCGGTTATAATGGAGCCCATAATGAAAGTTGCCGTTGAAGGGCCCGCAGAGTTCCAGGGCGCTATTATGGGTTCGTTAAACCAGCGTCGCGGCATGATCATCGGTACCATGGAAGAGGGCAGTTACACCGTTATCGAAGCTGAAGTGCCACTTTCGGAAATGTTTGGATATAGTACTACATTGCGTTCTCTTACCCAGGGAAAAGCTGAGTTTACCATGGAATTTGCTTCCTTCAAACAGGTGCCTAAGAGTGTGAGCGAAGAGTTGGTGAAAAAATATCAGCAGGAAAAAGACAACAAGTAGTGTATCGTGACTCAGTAAGTGACATTTCATCAGGATGTGGCCCAATGCTGGGCAGTCGCTGAGAATTTCGTCATCTGTTGAGCCATGTATTCAGCATTGTTTTTATTATATGAGGACTAGAAAAGAGGTAGTGCCATGACAAAAGAGGAGTTGGTGCGCAATAATCCCCTTCGGGCTCTGGGCCTGGGGGAAAAGACGGTGGAAGAAAGCCGGGCGATGGGGCTTGTTATGGCCAGGGCCGGACTGGGAAAAACAGCAATACTCGTGCAGATTGCGCTTGATTTCATGATTCGTGGCGATCACGTGCTGCACATTTCCATTGGTGAATCCGTCGATAAGGCGCGCAATTGGTATGATGATATTTATGCCTTGACGACGGCGGAGATGCCCGCTGATGAGCGCAAAGAGATTGAGCCGGAGATCATGCGTAATCGTATGATCATGACATTCAAGGAGAGCTCTTTTGATCTCGCCACCCTTGAGGAGCGCCTTGATGATCTGATAAAGCAGGATGTATACAGACCTGACTGTCTGATCGTTGATGGATATGACTTCAACGCTAGTGATAAACAATCATTGCAAGCATTTGTTGATCTTATGGAGAAAAAGGGGTTGAGCGGGATATGGTTTTCCGCTGTCAGTCACCGTGAAGATAGTCGCACCAGTCCGAATGGTGTTCCCGCACCGTGTCACGAGGTCGATGATATGTTTTCGACGGTACTCTTTATCAATCCGGCGGAACAGGCAATCAAGCTTGATATCATCAAATGTCAATCATGTGAAAAAGACGCCAGTGCCAAGCTGGCCTTTGATCCTTCGACCATGCTCATAAAGCGGGTCTGATTTGAGTTGTTAGAGTGTAGGCCACCTTGAAAAATGAGATTTTTCAAGGTGGCCTGTATTCAATGTGATTCGGTGTTTTCTCGAATTACTCGAGTAATTATAGACATCATTCATTGCTGAATAGCGGAAAAGAATGGTAGAAACAGTGAAAAAGGCGAAGGGGTAACCCCCTCCGCCTTTTTTTGTTTGTTCTTTTCTTGCAGGCCGGTATGATAGGATGCTGAGTCAATGGAGACAGCAAGGCGTTATTGCCTGAAAAATGCGTCATACCACTATCTATATTGCATGAAAAGAGTTGGGAATGAAATTCAGACCATGTATAGACCTGCATAACGGCAGCGTTAAACAGATTGTCGGTTCAAGTCTACGTGACGACACTCCCGAAGGGTTGCAGACCAACTTTGTCGCCGAAAAGTCATCCGCCTATTTTGCCGAAATGTATCGTAGGGACAACCTCACAGGCGGGCATATCATAAAACTCGGACCGGGAAATGATGCGGCTGCCAGGGCTGCACTGCAGGCGTGGCCGGGGGGGATGCAGGTCGGAGGTGGAATTACTCTCGATAATGCCGTGGACTGGCTTGACTTTGGTGCCTCCCATGTCATTGTTACCTCCTGCGTGTTTAAAAACGGCATGGTAGATCATGACTATCTCACCGGATTGGTGGAAAAAGTGGGGCGACGGCGCCTTGTTCTGGATCTCAGTTGCCGGCGGCGGGATGGCAAATATTATATCGTCACCGAGCGGTGGCAGAATTTCACCGAGGTGGCCATCACTCCTCAAAATCTCGAGAAATTTGCCAAGTGTTGCGATGAGTTTCTCATCCATGCCGCCGATGTTGAGGGAAGGTGCCAGGGTATCGAAGAGGAATTGGTGGAGCAACTGGGCAAATGGGTAACGCTGCCCACCACCTATGCCGGAGGAGTGAGAAACCTGGATGACCTTGATCGTATCGAGCGTCTTGGTGGAGGCAGGCTGGATGCCACCATCGGCAGTGCGCTGGATATTTTTGGAGGCTCGGGTCTGCGTTATGATGATGCCGTTGCCTTTTGCCGTCGTACCCGGCTGAAAAAATAAGGACATTGCAGCGAGCTGCCGTTGTGGGGTTCTTGATTTTGGCCATTGCATCAGATACAATTCACTCATTTGCGGTGTAGGGAAAAAGCAATCACAATATTTTTGGTTAGTTGAGATGAAAATTGATCAGGATCAGCAGAGACGGCAGATAGAAAAATTTATCAGAAGAATGCCCAGTCTTTCCACCACTGTCGGCAAGGTTCTGGAGATATGCAGTAGGACCGATGCCTCTCCCAACGAACTCAACAGGGTTATCTCGCTTGATCCTGTTTTGACGGGACAGGTCCTTAAACTTATCAACTCTGCCTATTATTCTCTCGTTGCCAAGGTAACCTCGCTGACCCGGGCCATAACCATGCTCGGCATGAATACGGTGAAAAATATGGCCCTCAGCACCGCGATTATAAAAAGTGTTTCAAGCGCGAAGAAATCAAAGGTTCTTCCAACCTCCAAGTTCTGGGCCCATTCCATCGGGGTTGGGGCATGTGCAAAGTTGCTGGCTGTTGCAGGCGATGTACCGGTTATGGAGCGGGAAGAGTACTTTGTTGCCGGTTTACTGCATGATATTGGCAAGGTCCCCTTTGGCGATGAATATTCAGAAGTCCTAGGTGTTGCCAAAAGGGAGCAGGCGCCGCTGGTCGAGGTCGAACAGGAGCTCATGGGTATTAATCACCAGGAGGTTGGCCTGATGATCGCCGAAAAATGGAAGCTCAATCCGGTTATACAACAGTGTGTCAGCGCTCATCATAATGTCGATCAGGCGGATGATCCATTTCAGCGGTTGATAGCTACGGTGGCACTGGCTGATATCTATAGTAATATTTTTGATTTTGGCTATGCCGGCAATCTCTTTCCAGCGGAACGAGGTATTGAACAACTTCTTGTTGTCAGTGGTCTTGGCTGGGATGAGTATGCCGGTGTACGCGATGGCGTCGAAACACAGATAGAAAAAGCACAGATATTCCTGCAAGTTTAAAAAAGGCGGCTTGTATGCAAGTGAAATTTTGGGGTGTGCGCGGGTCTATCCCCTGTCCAGGCCCGACGACACAAAAGTATGGTGGTAACGGTGCCTGCATAGAATTGCGGGTTGGCAAGAAAAAGCGTATCGTTATCATTGATGCCGGTTCCGGCATTAGAGAACTGGGCAGTTCAATCATGAAAAATGACTTGCCTCATGGCCCGATTTCCGCCGACATCTTTCTCTCGCATACCCACTGGGATCATATTATGGGCTTTCCTTTTTTTGTGCCTATTTATGTTCCCGGCGTGCGCCTGAATGTCTATGGCCCAGTGACCTTTGAGGAAGAACCGCTGGAGGAGGTCGTCGGCGGTCAGATGAAATACAGGTATTTTCCGGTGAATTTCGGTGAATTGAAATCTAAGATTGAATATATACGGCTCACCGAGGATAAGCATCTGGATTTGGGCGATGGTTTGAAAGTGATCACTAAGTTTCTCAACCATCCGGTGACTGCCCTTGGCTATCGCTTTGAGTATGACGGTAAGGTATTTTGTACCTGTTATGATACTGAACCGTTTCGCAACCTCTTTATCACCGACCCAGAGCATCCTGATTACGATGAAGCCATGGCGGTGGAAGGCCGGGAGGTGGCGGAAGAGCAGAACGCCGCGCTGGAGAAGTTTTTTCAGGGCGCCGATGTATTGGTCTACGATGCTCAGTATACCGAAGAGGAGTACCTGACCAACCGCCTGGGCTGGGGACATACCCCGGTGGAGTACGCCATCGCTGCGGCAAAGCGTGCCGGTGTTAAAAAGCTGGCTCTTTTCCATCACGATCCCGACAGGACCGATGAGCAGATTGATGGAATGACACAAACCTATTGCCAGTCGGCCGATAATGGCGATATGGAGGTGTTTTTCGCTCGGGAACGTAGCGAGATAGTGCTCTAGGGCTGTATTCCCTGATACTATTGCCCTTTAGAGCATCGAGCTGATTTCGGTGGTAATCAACAAAAAGTAAATCCTCAGCGCCTCAGCGCCTCTGCGCCTCTGCGGGAGAAAAAATAAACACAAAGAGAACAGAACATGCGAGTTATTGCTGCGCCGAATGCCTTCAAAGGATGTCTTTCCGCGGGCCAAGCAGCGGAAGCGATCAGACGGGGAGTACTTAAAGCCTGCCCTCAAAGCGACGTGCTATGTGTGCCCGTTGCAGATGGTGGTGACGGTTTGCTGGAGGTTGCTGTTGAGGCCTTGCATGGTGAAATCTGCGAGGTGGTGGTAAAGGGCCCTCGGATGGTTGATCATCCGTCGTCGTTTGGCTGGATTGCAACAACCAGGGTGGCGGTGATCGAAATGGCCAATGCAAGCGGGCTTACGCTTGTGCAGGAAGGAGAAAGGGATCCCGCTGAAACATCCACATTGGGCACCGGCCAACTTATACGTGCAGCTCTTGATAAGGGTGCCGAAAAAATCATTGTCGGGCTTGGTGGCAGTGCCACATGTGATGGTGGAATCGGCATGGCCGCGGCGCTGGGATATCGCTTCCTTGACCGTAACGGTGCCGAAATCCATCCCATAGGGAAATCTCTGCAGAGTATTGCCGCAATCGACACTACCAGGGTCGACTCACGACTGTCCCGGGTGGTGTTTCAAGGCGTCTGTGATGTAACAAATCCTCTTACGGGAAAAGACGGGGCCTCATACGTCTATTCCCCGCAAAAGGGCGCCACCGTGGAACAGGTGGAGCAACTCGATGCGGGACTTGCAAACCTGGCTGAAGTGATTTTACGCGATATGGACATGGAGGTTCGGCACCTGCAAGGGGGGGGGGCCGCGGGTGGTCTGGGCGCCGGTCTGTACTGTTTTGTCGGAGCACTACTCGAGAAGGGCATCGATGTGGTGATTGACCTGGTTGATTTGAAGACGAAGATACAGGGAGCCAACCTCATTATAACCGGTGAGGGGCAGATAGATCACCAGACCAGGTTTGACAAGGCTCCCGCCGGAGTGGCGAAGGTGGCACAACACAACAAAATACCATGTATTGCAGTGTGCGGGAGCGTCGGCGACGGCATAGAAGAACTCTATGATATAGGGATCTGCTCGGTATTTTCGATATGCCCTGGCCCCATTTCCCTGGCCGAGGCAATGGCAGACGGATTCACCTTGCTGGAAGATAGGGTCGAGCAGGTGATGCGAACGTACGGTGCTGCTCATCTGTATTCTGAAAGCTGATTACCACCCAAACTCAGCTGGTCGGTCCAGGAGTCTCGTTGGTAATCAGGTTCTGAAAAGAAGTGATATGGCTGGCCATTATGCTGGCCAGCCATTCGAGCAGAGAAGAGATGGGGAGAAGATTACCTCTCTTCCAGGGGAATAAACGAACGCTTTGCTTTGCCGGTGTAGATTTGTCGCGGTCTGGCGATGCGTTGACGGTGATCGTGCAGCTCCCGCCAGTTAGCTATCCAGCCCGGCATCCTGCCGATTGCAAACATCACAGTGTACATATCCAGCGGAATCCCTATGGCCCGCAAAAGTATACCGCTGTAAAAATCGACATTGGGATAGAGGTTGCGGCTGATAAAATATTCGTCCTTGAGGGTTTTTTCTTCAAGCTCCAGGGCGATGTCGAGTAACGGGTCGCTTTTATTCAACTCTTTGAGTAGTTCGTCTACCTTTTTCCTGAGGATACGTGAACGGGGATCAAAATTTTTATAGACCCTGTGACCAAAGCCCATCAGTTTGTAGTCGCTGTTTTTATCTTTGGCTTTGTCGAGATAATAGTCGATCGGTCGGCCCGAGGTTTTGATGTCCTCCAACATGTTAATCACTCCGATATTGGCACCACCGTGCAGGGGCCCCCAGAGAGCGCTCACTCCGGAAGCTATGGAGCTAAAGAGGTTAGCCCGTGAACTGGCAACCGCCCTGACCGTTGAGGTTGAGCAGTTTTGTTCATGATCGGCGTGAAGTATTAAAAACAGCGATAAGGCCTCTTCAATAACAGGATTAGGAACATATTCCCGGTAGGGTTCGGTGAACATCATGTGGAGGAAATTGGAACAATAGCCGAGATTGGGGTTTGGCGGGTTGAAAGGTCTTCCGATGGACATACGATAGGAAAAGGCCGCTATGGTCCGCACTTTGGAAAGCAGCAGCGCCGCCGTCCGATCAAAACCATGGCCTTCCGCATACACTTCCAGCACATCGGGGTGGAAGCAGGAAACCAGGTTGAGCATTGCAGAGAGGATGCCCATGGGAGGAGAAGATGGGGGGAAACCGGTAAAATGGCGCTCGAGATTGGTATGTAGCGGTGCATGCTCAGCCAGTGCCCTGCGGAATTTTTTGAGGGTCGCGGCGTCGGGCAACTCGCCATATATAAGCAGCGAACATGTTTCTACAAAACTTGCCTTTTCGGCTATTTCCTCGATGGGATAGCCCCGATAGTGGAGGATTCCATTGGCACCGTCAACATAGGTGATATCGGAATAACACGATCCGGTGTTGCCAAATCCGGGATCCATGGTGATATAGCCTGATTGCGCACGTAATTTTTGAATATCGATGCACTTCTCGTTCTCGCTTCCAGTTAAAACGTCAAGTTCATAACTGGCATCGCCAACAGTCAGGGTTGCTTTTTCGCTCATATCTCCTCCGTTAAAAGCATTTACATAGAAATCTTGGTTGTAGCTGCCTTGTCATTCCTAAGAGCTGAGCTTTCATTGATTGTTGAGGCTGGCTATGCGGTGTCGCCATGTTGGTTGAACGGTGTAGCAGCAGCTCTATTCTCTTGTTTTGGTTGAAGTCGTGTTCAACCAGCTGAAAAATACCTTTCTTAAAAGTAGTAATCACTTGCATGATATGCCACCTGTTTTGCTTTCTGGAGGCAAAATAGTATTTGATGACCACCAAAGCTCGGCTCATCGACCCAGGACTTCACATGTTGTTTTTCCCTGGTCAGGCAGTAAAATGGACGAGGAAAAGTGCAATAAAGACAGCAGGGAGAAGATTGCCGATGGGCAGTCGTTTTATATCGAGGAGATCAAGAGCGATGGCCACTATGAGCAGCCCTCCGACGCCATTCATTTCAGCTATGGCGGTTTCGGTCATGATATTGTCCGCCCAGCCCGCCAGAAGAGTTATGCTTCCCTGGTAAAGGAGTAGGGGGAAGATGGAAAAAATAACGCCCGGACCAAGGGTCGCGGTCAAGGCAATGGAGGCTATGCCGTCCAGCGCCGATTTGGCATAGAGTATGGTCGGTGTTTCACCGACACCATCCTGCAGAGCCCCCATGATTGCCATGGCACCCACGCAATAGAGCAGACTGGCGGTGACGAAGCCTTCTACCAGGCTGCCGTGATTGGAAAAGCGCTCCTGCAGCCGTTCCGCCGTGCTCATGAGGTGTTTTTCTATGCCTACGAGCTCGCCCAAAATGCCGCCGAGGATAAGGCTGGCGATGACGATGAGCAGGTGCGAGGCCTGTAGGGCCAGCTGCATGCCGATGAGCAGTACCGCAAGACCAAGCCCGGCGGTCATTGTACGGCGCAACTGGGAAGGAATATAGCTTCCGGCGAAGTGGCCTATAATGCATCCGCCTATAATTGCACCGATGTTGATGAGCGTGCCCTGGAGTATCAAGGAGGTAATCTCTGTGTTGAGGTTTGCAGTCTATGAATAATTACAGAACTTTCTTGCGGAGCTCTTTCTTCCTGCCATGTTTTACCTTACGGTCCATACGCCGCTGTTTCGCTTTTTTGCTGGGTTGCGTGGCCTTTCTCTTTTTGCGTCGTTTTTCCGCGTGTTGTATAAGCGCGGCAAGTCGTTGCAGTGCCTCTTCTCTATTTCTCTCGTAGGTTCGATGGTTCTGGGCCTTTATAACAATCACCCCTTCTCTGGTAAGGCGACTGTCGCGCAGCTTGAGCAGCTTGCTTTTGACTCTCTGGGGCAGGCTGGAGTTCAGCACATCAAAGTGCAACTGGACGGCGGAGGATACTTTGTTGACATTTTGTCCACCGGCGCCCTGGGCTCGAATCTGGGTTATGGTGATTTCCCGGGCCGGTATTGTAAGGGATGGATGTATTGATAGCATGACTGGTTTTGTGCTCGACAACAGGAGCTTACCGTGTTTTTCATGGAAGAACAATTCAAATCAGCTTTACTGATCCTGTTTTTTCTGCCTTTCCTGCTTCGCCGCTTGAGCGCTGATCGGCGGGCTGTAGTCATCGAATCTCATATGTTCCGTGGCAAGAATTATCTGGCCGGTTCCCGAAGGATCAACACCGGTGATTTCTCCCGCCAACCAGATTTTGGTACCTCGTTCCAGTGACATGATTTCGGGATAGGTGGTCGTGTCAATCTGTGTCAGGAGAAGAACGCCGAATCCATCTTCCGAGGCGTCGAGGATGACCTCAGCTATGTTGTCTTTTATCTCTTTAATGGAGAAAAAATATGCCGGCCACATAACTTTGAGTCCCGGTAACTCCCGTGTCTCCTGGTTGAACTCGGAATGGCTGAGGCCTTCCAGTTTTTCCAAAAGCTCAGCCGGGCCAGGGTGGAGCAAGAACGAGGAGCTTTGCAGCGCCTTGCTGTTACTGGAACCCGAATTCGATTCTTGGCGCTGGTCCGCGGGAATGGTGTAGGTTGTTTGTTGCTTCGTTTGTTGTGTATTGTGGTTTGTGCTGCTTTTGAAAAAGAGAGTGTAGATTAGGAGAATGATGAGGAAGACGCTGAAAACGGCAACGGTAATGAGCCATTCTCTGTTCTTTAGCATCCAGTCCTTGAATTTTTGCATAGCTGCGATCCTTCCGGCACTGTGTATCCTGGCTCAATTTCGATGTTGATAATCAAAAGTTCGTTGAATACCGCGAATTGGCCGGGAGCAATATCTCCAATCAATAGAATAGATTGGAGATATTGTTTATGCAAGAAGAAAAGTAACTACTCATGGGGGAGGCAGACAATGGCACGGCTGTCATTCCGGCTGGGAGGGCTCTAGGCCACCTTGAAAAATGAGATTTTTTCAAGATAGCCTTGTAACTATTCAGGTGGGAGCACCAAATTGGCATAACCACCGAGTTGTAACTGTTCAGGAGTGCTCTATATTGGCTCATTTGGGACTTCGAAGCATACTTGTGCTATTCGAGAAGGCTTAAA
>Ga0136557_1001095_pt1 | contig 18503 bp, 24 predicted proteins | sample AntRauTorckE6832_FD_104796 | JGI IMG/M metagenome (GOLD analysis project Ga0136557, IMG submission 104796) | Saline lake microbial communities from Rauer Islands, Antarctica - Metagenome Torckler E6 #832 | ecosystem: Environmental > Aquatic > Non-marine Saline and Alkaline > Saline | place...
AAAAGTCTCTTTTGGTATTTCCCACTGGTCTAAAGGGGCTCCTTCGTTCTGAACAAAGACAGTTTTTTCTCGCATTTCTAACACTTCTAATAAAGCAATCTTTTGGTACTTAGCCATTAATAACTCCTCCTTAAAAATTATAATCTACTATATCAAAAGCTCCACTATCTGTTTGAGAAAGAGGTTCTTCTTTATCATCAAACAAGGCATAGTGGTCATAAGTGTCTTCTTGTTTATTAAGTTTTTGATCCTGTAAGTTGAGTCCTTGTTTATTATAAATACCATGGATTAGTTGTCTTGGGTCTGCAGGGAGTTCCATAACAATCCATTCTAAAGGATTAATTGCATGGTTATTCTTATCTTCAGGCTTATCATCCCAACCAGAAGAGTCTGCCTTTCTTGTCCTAAACTTATAATCCCGAAGTTCTTGGATGAGGCCTTTACAGCAATCCATAATACGAAGCTTACCATTTTCGAGATAAGTATTAAGCCTATATACTCTAGCATCCAAGCTAATGTGCCCAGGCTTAAAACTAATACCATAATCCATAAAATGGTCTGATAAAGTTTTCTTCTCATAATCTCGTTTAGGTCCCGACTTAGGGTCTATTATTGGGGAAGTAATCCAACCTCCCAAGGGTACATCTTGTGACGCTTCTTTAAATAAGCGAGCAAGTTCCTGAACGTTGCGGTCATTCGTTCTTACCTCCCGATAAATATATACGATAGAATGTCTTTCATCTACAGCTCCGAATAAGAAAACAGCGTCATCTGCAAGACCGTAGTCAAAAGCTACGATTCGACGCCATTGTTTCGGTACTTCAAATGTAGGCACTATAAACCTCATAGCTGAAGGATAAACTAAACCTTCTGCATAGAGGAATGAACCAAAGACAAATCTATTAACCCACCACATTGGCTTGTTTTTTATTAATTCTTGTACAAAGTTTACTGGGAGAAATTCATTAGCATCTGTAGCAGTTACATGTGCAGCTACAGCGGGGTCTCTTTCTTCCTCTAATACGGCATAATTATCTACGATCTTACCATGCTTTTGAATATCGTCTGATTTCATCAATACATCTGAACGTATCCATCCCGCGTCTGGGTTTGATTCGATTATACCTTTTCGCCAATCGGCTTGGATTTCAGGAATAGGGACCCCAGTTCTAGTAGTTTTATAGATTATATCTCCCTCTTTATCTTTCTTAGGGACTGAAGCGGCAAGATTACGAAGTCGGGATTTAAGCTGAACAAAGGCCTCAGCTTTTACCTCAGAAGCTTCCACTATAATAAACATTGAAAGATTATAGGAACGGAGCTTATTTGGATCATCAAAAGGACGATACATTATACGATGCCCGTTCTTTAAATCCATGTATTGTTTCTGAGAAGAATACACTGCTACAAAATCTGCAGGGAGATCTGCTTCAATATCACGCTTGATAGTCTGCTCGTACTGAGATTGTACGTTGGCTCCTATTAAGGTGTTCCCAAATTTCGTAAGAAAGACATGCTTATAGAGTTCCTGCCTAGAAGTCAATGTTTTCCCAGAACCATACCCTCCGAAATTACCTGTATAACGATGGACATCCGTGTGTACTGATTCTTGGTGTTCTTGTGGGATATATGTGTTGATATAAGTATTACATTTCTTACAAGTCAACCAGAACTCTGAAGGGCCCCCAGAGAAGGCTTTCGCAGGTTCAGTCAGGGCGTTACATCTAGGACAATAGGAGAAATCTCTTAACATCTACTCCACCACTTTTAGAGAAGGAGCTTTTCCTTCATTGATTAATTTATTTTCGGCTTCTAAGATTGCGTCGGTTGTAAGGTCTGGTCGGAGTTCAATCTCCGGTGCGAAAGTCTGAAGGGTAGCTGAAGCAGCTTCATTATACACGTCGTATAGATGCTCTTTAACTCCTTCTTTAATTTCCTCAGAAGCATTATCAACAATTTGATTCATACCTCCCAAGATTATCGTTTGTAAAACGACCATTAAATCGTCCATGGAAATTGGCTTACGCGAGTGCTGCCTAATTTTTCCATCTTTAATTTCAATATGAACTTGATTATCCTGCATATTGATCTCCACCTTTTTTGGATTTTTTCATATCTGGAATTTTTAGGCAACCTTTAAAATTCAGAATTCAAAATTTTCTTAGGGGGGGGGGTAAAAAATGAAAATTCCTTAAATAAAAATTACTCAAATGAAAATTATAATTACTCAAATTAAAATTATAATTACACTCATTAAAATTATATATTATTAAAGAAGCAAAAATAAAGAAATAATATATATATATATATCGTTATACCCATATGTGAGGGTTTTAAAGCCCACCCCCTATGTTTGTAAATAAGTAATGAAAGGAGGCTAATAATTAGTCAACAAGCATAAGGCAAAGCTTTAACCTATCAAATAGAAAGAATGGAGTGGTTTATGTTATGTTAATCAAGATAGACGGAACAGTTGTGGCATACTGTCACACTGGTAAAACCTCTGCTGAAATCCTAAAGGAACAGGAGGTGAAACCGTCTGTCTACCCTGGTATGTACTCTGAACTCATCTACAACTTCACTAAGTATGAATGGAAGAGCTTTCAGACTCAGACATCTACCAGCTATACCTTATCCGTACGTAAGACACTACAAGCTCAACTAGAGCGAGAGTTCTTACAGTTACGTAGACTACAACCTAAAGGTGTTAAAGCACAAGATTGTAAGTACATCAAGATAGCACCTTGGGTTAAAGAGGATAGCAGGATAACTGGGGTCAAAGCCGTGTACACAACATATGGAGCAGAGAAACTAATGGGAAGTCAACTGAGGACAGTAAGACAACAGTTCAAGGAAGCGATGCAAAATAGATCAAAGCCTGAACGTGTTCTGGTTAAAGACTTAAAGCTCGCTAGTCTAGAGAAACAAGGACTAATAGAGTCAGGTACAGAATATGTACATCCCAAACAAGTTCTCAAATACCTAAGTTATGTTATAGCTACTCAACCAAGCGAGTTAGCTATGTATACGTCTAAGACACTAAGTGATGCTGAACTTAACAAGATAAGGTTTGCTATACGTAAGGGTGTTAAAGTAACAGTGTATCTTATAGATGAAGCAGGTATCTTAGAAAAACAAGAACTGTTCCCTGTAGCCACTGGTAAACATCCATTAGCTCATAAGTTAATCTATCCTAATTTCTGTAGTAGTACATGTAACACTACAATGAGATTAAAGATGGAAGAACTTAAAGTGAGATACGAGGCAACCATACATCAGAAGATCGAGCAACAGTTAAGTAAAGTAGCACACTTAGCCTGGGGATATAAAGACGAAGAGCCTGTAGACCATTGGGGTAAAAAGCCTGGACAATACGAATCAGAACGAGCTGGAAGATTAGTAGACTTGCTAGATACAAAAGCTGCTGCTAATATGACTGGTTACGCTTTACGATTACGTACTGTCTTTAATTCTGCACAAGAACAAGATTTTATCCAAGCACTAGAGTTCTTTATGGATAAGCCTGAGTTCTTAGAATTTGGCTATGCTATACACCCTGTTTATGGACTACCTGAGAGACTCAACCCAGATACCGGTAACTTCTATTGTGATGAAGACGGTAATGAAGAGTACTATAATGAAACTGAAGTGTTTGTTGATTTCCAAAATCCTGACGCACTTAAAGACTTATAGTATTTAACTCATACTAGGCTTAGAGGGTGAGCCTTAATCATCCTCAAATAAAACTAGAGGAGTTGTATGTAAATGAGTATAGAAATGTTAAGAGGACATATGGTAAGTGAAACTTTGGAGCCCCTAAAAACTGGTGTTCATAAAGTACAGATCATCAACATTGGTGGTTCTGAAGTAGAAGCTAAAGGGAAAGCTCCTAAGCATAACGTTGTAGTTGCAGACTTAAAAATTGAGGATAAAGATGGTAATATCTTCGATAAGAAGGCAGCTAAACTTGGAGCTATGAACTTTGAGTACACTTACCCTATGGATCACGAAGACACAGCTAAGAGAGGCACCACGATCATAATAGATCAAGGGATAAGACAGATAGGACACATTGGTACTCAACTAGGGTTTTATGCTTCTGAAGATAAGCAAGCTCAGTTTGATGCTGGTGATATAGCTGAAAAGGCTATTGGCCAAAATTGTTTCGTTAGCTATTACTTTAATAAGGCTGGCTTCCCAATGTATGACTTCCATCCCACAAGTGTAGGACTATTTGACACTGAGGAAGAAGAAACCTTTGAGGAAGTACCACTTTTTGAGTAATTAATGTTGTTAGACTATCTAGAGGTAAAACTCTAGGTAGTTTATAGAGCATTAATGACTATCGCAATCGTTCCTCTTTGTTCCACTCAATACCCTCCCTATTTATAAATACAATATTCTACTCTGTATATATATACACTATATATACATATATATATATATAATATATATTATTATATAATAATAATAATAATAATAATAAATAAAAGAAAAAAGAAAAACACACAAAAAAACTTAACAAACAAAAAATAAATATACGAAAAGCGAGAATTAGACTACTTTAAGTTACAAAATGAGAACAAAATCTTTCTCATTGAGTTATCCACAGAAAATAGAGAGTTATCCACAGGTTATCCACAGGTTATCCACATGAGAACAAAAACGTTCTCAATTTGTAACATAAAAGAGTAACTTTTAACACTTTTTAAAATTTTCATTTTCACAGATGAATAATAATAAATCTATCAAATAATCAGAATAGAGTTAATTTTAATAAATTTATTATGTATATTTATACACTTTTTATGTATATTTATACATTATAAAGGGGGAATGTCCAGGAAGGGTGAGGACGATAGTCTATCAAATAATAAGAATGGAGTTGGTTTTAATGAATTTAGAAAGTCTTCTTGGTGAAAAGGTATATCCTTTTAAAGATGTAGGTAAGTACACAGCTAGGTCAATCGTTTTAGATCATGTTGAAGTTGAAGACGCAGAGGGTTATCTCAGAGTATCTATTATATTCGATGATGGTGACACAGGTTATCAGAACGTATTTCCTGGGAGTTACAAGATTCTTGTCTCTTCTCTTACCTCAGCAGTATCTGATAAGGCTCTCAAAATGAGCGATTTAGTCAAAAAGTTAGCAAAATGCAAAATTGATGTATGGAGAAGCACAAATGTTGATAAAAATGGTAAGTTACACTATAATTGGGTCTTCTATGAGCCTAAAGCAACTACTACAACCGAAACTACAACAGAAGAGGTACCATTATTTGAATAAAATTAGGGCTTCGGCCCTTTTTTTTTGTTCCAAACTAAAGAATGGTTGGCCCGTGAAGGGTGAGGGAGGTGTTGAATTCATTATGGATAAAAAAGATGTAATCAGATTTATGGGACGTTTTCCAGATAAAAGAGAGCATATTATCGAAGCTCGATGTAGAAAGTGTCATTTAACTTTTGATATTGCTGTAGATTTAGATCATTTTAAAGCTTGGCAAGAAGGTGCACTTATTCAAGACGCTATGCCGTATTTAACCCCAGAAGAACGTGAGTTATTTATCTCAGAACTCTGCCCAGATTGTTGGGACAAAATGTTTAAGGAGGAATAATATGTTTAATATTACAGTTGCTAAAGGTCCAAAAGGTTATTGCGATGGTTGTGATCATCAGAAACCAATTATCGTTATTAAAGCTAAAGCAAATAGTCTTATGTTTGTCTGTTCAGATTGTGTAGAAAAATTAATTAAAGAACTAGAAGGAGGAATAATAAATGAAAAAAAGTGATTTAAGAAGTGGAATGTGGGTTAAATATCGTAACGGTGAGATGATGATGGTTTTGTTAAAAGCAAGGAACGCTGATAGAACAGAAGATATTGTAACAGGTAATAACATATGGGGTAAACTAGACAATTATACCGATGATTTAAAATGTTTATTTATCAGAAAATTTGACATAATGACTATTTGGAGAGCCAATAAGGGAACAGACATACTTAATTTTTCTGAAGAAAACTTTTGCTGCATCTGGAAAAGAGAAGAAATGCAATATATAACAAAGGAAACAGCTGAAAAAATAATATATGTTGAAACAGGAGAGGAAATAAAGATAAAAACAAAATCAATAAATTGTAATCCTACAATACCAGAACTTATAGAAGACGCACACAGTAATGCTATAATTAAAGGATGGTGGCACGAAAACAGATCTTTAGGAGATATAATAGCACTAATGCACTCAGAACTATCAGAAATGTTAGAAGAAGGTAGGAAAGGCAAGAGTGATACTGAAATTTACTATGAAGGTAAAAAACCTTGTGGAATACCAGTTGAACTAGCTGACTTAGTTATAAGAGTATTTGATTATTGTGGTGCTAAAGATATTAATCTAGAAAAAACTATACTTGAAAAGATAGAATTTAACAAAACTAGACCTTACAAACATGGCAAAAAATACTAAAGTAGAGGAGGAATAATAATAATGGGAAGTAAATATGAAATTAGAACTAAAGATGGTCAAAGTCACTATATTCAAGGGTTTTGCGAGTTTGCTACCTTTTTCATTAAGAACTTAGGAAACATGTATTATTTTAGAATAAATTTCTTTTAGTAAAATATAATTGAGAGGAGGAATAATATGTCTATAAACTCAAATACTGAGAAAAGATTAAAAATGATCCAAAACGGTGTCGGGATTATAATCTTTATGGCTGCTCTAATGCTTCTTTTAACAGCAATTTTAATCTTTAAAGAAAACGTGCAGGAGCCAGTTCCTACTATAATAAATGATAAAGAGGATGAAGTCTTATCAGAGCTCACCCTCAACCCACCACCACCCACGTCTCCACACTTAGATATACCACTCTCAGCTGAGGAGCAGGAATTCGTATATAAATTATTAGCTTTTGTAGAATATGATTGGTTAAAACCAAAACATATATATGCTATAATGGACGTAGAATCTGATTTTAGAAAAGAAATACAATCTAAAACAAATGACTTTGGAATTATGCAAATAAATGGACCTTACTATACCTTCTATCAAGAGTATAACCGGAAACCTTATAAAATATACAACACTGACTTAAATAATTGGTTTGATTTTAAAACTAATGTTATAACTGGCGTAAATGCTTTGGGATGGTGGTATGAACAAGCTGAAAAGACTCTATCTGACCCAGATATTACTGACGTGCTCTCGATGTATAACCAAGGTTACATATACTTGGAAACACATAACAAAACTTACGCAAATAAAGTAATGAAGGAGGTGAAAAAATATGGACAAGAGAAATAAAGAATATATCCGAATGGTACATGAAACAACTAAAACACTACACGTTTTAACGGCAGAAATGCTAGAAGGCACAGAAAAGCTTATGCAAGAAGAAAATATTGAGCCTACTGACGAAGCTAAAATGGAAGAAGAAATTATAAAAATTTTAAGTAGAGTATTTAAAAACCCTGACAAACGAACCCTTCAATGTCATTATCTACCTAAAGAAAACACACTCTATATCGACGCTTATAAAGAAGACTTTGACCCTAATTTCTTAAAGTACGTTTTAGAAGCACAAGATCTTCCCAAAGATGCTGAAATTGTTTTCACAAAAATAAATAATTAGAAAAGGGGGGTTGGGCCCGTAAGGGTGAGGCCTGAAAGGGTAAATAAAAAAAATTGAAAGGATGATGAAAAAATGGCAAAAGTAAGGATAGTCGACAACGCATTAATCGTAACTAGTAGCACTAAATTGGAGGTAATAAAAGCTCTTCAAAAATTTGAACCTGAATCATTAGTCTTAATCAATCAAGAAACTAAAGATGAAATTTTTGTTGTAAGAGAAGGACACATAGCAGCCTTTAGTAAATTCGGAACAGTATTCACAGGTGAAAATACTAATGGACAAGCTACTCTAACTTTAACTTTACCAACAGGATTGCCTGCTGAAGACAAAGAAACTTATGTAGAAGAAACTTATGGACACGCGATCTTAAACTTAAACTACTTAGAACTACAAATTGCTGAGCATGAAGACGCATTAATCGCAGCTATTAAAGACATCAAAGATTCTATCACAGTAGAATAAGAATGGAGGGAATATTAATGATTGAAGTAACTATTGGAACAAACACCAAGAAAAAGAAAGTAATTATAGAACCTAGTGAGACATTACGTAATGTTTTAGAGGACAATGAAATTAATTATTCAACTGCTAATTTACATCTTGATGGCACAAGTCTAGGTCTTGGGGATATAGATCAGTCTTTTGAAGAATTAGGAATCACTGAAAAATGTTTCTTAATTGCTGTTATTAAAGCTGAAAATGCAGTTGTTTAATTAACCTGACACTTGGAGGGTCGGAAAATTATTCCGGCTCTCTATCTAATTTTAAGTATAGAAAGGAGTGGATAAAAATGTTTCCTTCAGGAGAATATACCCAAAGTACAAATCAATGTAGCTTATATGACCGATACAAACAACTAATAAATGAAGGACAAAGAGATATAAGACGAGCAAGTGATGTTCCTGCATCTAGTTGGTTTATAGATCCTTCGATACAAACGATGTTATTTGGCCTTTCACAACACAACCCAAAAACAAAATTTTGGTTTGAATTAGATAAAATGAGTTTTACCAACCAAGAAATAGAACGTTATAAAGAAGAAGATTTAATACCAAATGAAATATCAGACACAGATTTTGGATCCGGAACAGATAATTATGTTATCGCATTTAAACATGTCACAAGAGGCTTCGAAATTTTTAAGCATCTTGATAATAAAATCAAAGACATGAAAAATATCTCTTTAATAGCACAAGAAGACCGAAACCACCGAATACGTGTTTTTATAGATCCTGAGTATCCTGAGAAATTACAAATTGTAAGTTCTAAATATTCTTGGGAATTAATACGTAAAATAATCGCACTACTAAATAAAATATTTCCAAAAATAAACGTACCCCCAGATTTTGAACCTATTATTAAAGCTTTTGGAGCAGGAGACTATACAGAATGGAGTAAACTTTTTAACGAATGGTTTGAAAATAGTACTATTCTACAAGACCGTTTAAAAACAGAACTGACTAAAATGTTAAATAATGGCTCAGAAAATAAAAAAATAAGACTACGAGAATCTATTAAGCATGAAAGAGGAAACATAGATCAATTTTTAGAAAAGCTTGGGAACACATACCATCGTGTAAATTCTATTATAGAAGATCTTACTGCTCTAGAGTTTATAGAAAATACTGAAGGAGATGAAATCTTAGAATATTTACAAAAACATCCTAAAATAAAAGATATACAAATTATTGATGATAAATTAATATTACGTATTATAAGCCCAGCTTGTTATTATGATACAGAAGCTTTAGAACCTTATTATAGAAACAAAAACAATATAATTGGGAGCTCAGAATTCTGGAGTTATTTCTTTGAAGAAGTATTCCTAAAAGAGAAATATACATTATTTCTTGAAACTATTATCCAAATAAACATTAGGCAAAAAATAGCAAGAAAAGAAGATAATAAATACTTAATCGGAGACTACCCAAAACAACCACATATCATGGAGCATAACTGTTGGGGGAATAACTCAGCACACATAACTAAAGGTTTAGGAAATGGAGAATATTTTGCTGTTATTGAACAAATCGTAGGTGCTACACAGAATATTAATTTTTCAGATACAATAGTAATGAAAACATTCCTATCAAATCTAGAAAATTATGATTGGTCTAAGAAATGTTTAATAGAGAACAAAACTAAAGAAAAAATCTCGATTCAAAATATTTTTGAAAAATGTAAAGATAAAAAGGAGGAAATTGATAATGAGAACGATCTCAATCTCTAAACAACAAAAAAAAGAAATTATGAAAGAATTTGGAGAATATTTAGATGATGCTAGATTATCAAACAATAAAATTAGCTACCAAAAAAACCTTGATAAAATTCTAAAAAAAGTAAAAAAGCCTAATATTCATTTTTCAGTAGGAGCTTATATGAAGATGCTCTACTTAATTGAACATTACAAAACAGAAATAGCTTGGCACGGTACAGTTCATAAATCTCAAAATAATTACTTTATCAATGAAATTATGGTTTACCCTCAAGAAGTAACCGCAGCTACAGCAAATGCACCAAAACATAATCTAGATTATGAAATGTGGTTAATGAACCAACCAGATGATGTTTTAGAAACAATTAGATTCCAAGGGCACTCCCACGTAAACATGCCTACAGGACCTTCAGGAACAGATAAAGATTTTTACAACGCAATTCTACAAAGTTTAGATAAAAATGATTTTTATATTTTTGCTATTATGAACAAACGGAATGAACTTAACATTTGGATTTACGATTATGAACAAAATATTATCTTTGACAAAGAAGATATAAACTTGCATATCTTAGAAGCTGATGGAACACCTATAAATACTTGGTTTCAAGAACAAAAGAAGTTAGTTAAAGAACCTAAAATAGCAAAATGGCAACTGCGAAACATTCAAGATGATGAAACTGAAGAAATTGAATATCTAAGACAACTGCGAAACATTCAAGATGATGAAACAGATATAAGTTGGAGGTCTTAAAGATGAATCTAAATAAACATTTAGAATTTTTCAATCCTATTAGTGATATTAAAAAACCGATTCATATAATTGGTTGTGGAGCTGTAGGGAGTACAATAGCTGAAATGTTGACCAGAATGGGGGTAGAAAAACTAAACATCTATGACTTTGACATCGTTACAGCACATAATCTAGCTAATCAGATGTTCGACTATGGAGATATTACTGAGAAAAAAGAATTAGCTTTACGAGATATTTGCCAAGATATTAACCCTGACATAGAAATTAAAAACCATGGAGCCTACACCGATCAACATCTTGCAGGTTACATTTTCTTAGCAGTAGATAATATTGAACTACGGAAAAAAATATGTACAGATAATAAAGCTAACTCAAGTATTAAGGCTGTCTTCGATTTTAGAATGAGATTAACAGATGCACAACATTATGCAGCTGATTGGTCAAATTCCAAACAAGTTGACAACTTAATTAATACAATGCAGTTTAGTAGAGAAGAAGCTCAAGAATCAACACCAACTAGTGCCTGTGGGACATCACTAAATATAGTTCCTACGGTAAGAATGGTAGTATCCTTAGGCTTAGCAAACTTCATTAACTTCATTAAAAAGAAAGAATTAAAAATAATGATCTTAATGGATGCGTTTAACTTCACTATTGATGCATTTTCTTTGGCTCAAGGTGCATACCAAGAGTAATCAAACGTTTTTTTTTAGGGGGAGCAAAATTGTTCCCTTAAACAAATTAAGAGAAATCTTTTCTATATCGGATAAATTATTAGAATCTATCAAACAGATTATTACTATTGATATACACACAATTCTAATGATTGCTTTGAGTAATACTTAAAGGACCAAAAGGTAAAAGGAGCCTATACAACCTAAACAGCATCGCCAAGAACACGTAACGGCGTATAACCCAGAAATGACCTGGAAAAACAACCAAAAACACAACAATCCGCCTAACAAAACCAGATAAATCAACACTTACACCTCAAAGTAGATTATATAATTACAAAAACTCTGGCCCACGGCGGAAAAGAGGACTCCGGATACCAACTGTACAAGCAAGTTAGGATATAGAAAATTTAGAAAGGAGAATACAATGTATATTACTTTTAAGAAAAACACTCAAGAAGAAATTGTAAAACTTACATTTAAAGATGTTTATGAAAATTTTGAAACAAACAAAATACCTGTACCAGAAAGAAGCGATAAATTCTTCAGAACTTTTACAAAACAAATAGATCAATATCAAGCAGACATAACTATACAAAAATACGATAAAGAAAATATGCTTAAAAAATTAGAAGATATACACCCTAGAGTACGAGAGTTATTAACTGCAGATATGTCGCACCATTACAAAACGTTTCATATACCTAAAAGACAAGGAGGTCTGAGAAAAATAGACGCACCTGAACCAGAACTAATGGAACTTCTAAGAGATATTAAAAAGATATTTGAAAAAGACTTAAAAGTATTAACACACAACTCAGCTTTTGCTTATGTCAAAGGACGTTCTACTAAAGATGCTCTAATGGAACACCAAAAGAACGAAAGTAAATGGTTTTTAAAATTAGATATTAAAGACTTCTTTCCCAGCTGTAATGCAAAATTTATCTTAAATCAACTAGCTGAATTATTTCCTTTTCAGATATTAATGCAAGAAACTAACACCCGTAAAATCATCTCAGATATAGTCGAACTTTGTTTACTTAAAAACAGATTACCTCAAGGAACACCAATGTCACCACTATTAACAAACTTAATAATGCTACCCCTAGATTTTGATCTAAGCTTTAGTCTAAGAAACTTTGACAGAAAACACTTTATATACACACGCTATGCTGATGACTTACTAATTAGTTGTAAATACCATTTTAATTGGGGAAAAGTACAAAATCATATCAATGACATTTTAAAATTAAGTACACCTTTCAGAATTAAACATCAAAAAACAAGGTATGGCTCAGCTGCAGGACGTAACTGGAATTTAGGTTTAATGCTTAATAAAGATAACAAAATTACCATAGGTTTTAGGAAAAAAGAAAGACTAAGAGCAACAATTTTCACCTTCTTTCAAGACTTGACAAATAATAACACTTGGAATACGATAGATACACAAATTCTATTAGGTAACATAAGTTATTTCCATAGAGTTGAACCAGAATATATAAATAATTTAATTTCAAAATACTCTACAAAGTTTAATAAAGATTTTTATAATGAAACAGCAAGAATAATCGGGTAATAATTATATCTTCATTTGATTAAAATAAGAGCTTTCCTACGAAAGAAATCAGATGAATCTTTAAGTAATACTTGAAGGAACATGAAAATAATATCCTCATCTTACCAGAAACTGTATTTCGAGACATCTCAGGCCTTACGACTTATTATCCATAAAGACGGATAATAAAATCTCCACGCCTGAGATCTCCGAAACCAGTTTCCGGTAAGATACAAGTAGGAGGAAGTATTATATCCGAAATCAAATAAACAACAATAGTAAACATCTAAAGATTGTTTCTACTCCATTCAACTTTAGATACTTTAGGTTATACCTGAAGGATAAGAAAGTAACATTGGTTCAATATTAAAAGCCAAAGCTTTTAAAATTAAGCTAGAAGTGAGAGTATTGTTGTGTTTAGGAGGACACTATGGTAGATCAATTAGAACTAGACCGTTGGACAGAATTACAATTCTATTATATTTGTGCAGATCTTTTATCTCTTAGAAATAATATGATGGATGTTATGGATATTATAGATAGCCTTGCTATTTTTAATACATATTCTCCAGAATTAGTCAAACCTTTAGCTCAAGAAATTATAGCTGCTATACGTTATAGACCTTCTAGAGAAGAATTTATCATACTTTGCCGAAAACAAGGAGTTCCTACCCGAAAAATTAAGAAAATAACTAATATTCATAATCGTACTCTTTACGAAGTTATTAATGCTGAAGCGAAAGAACCAAGAATGTTTTACCCCAGATTTGACCCAGAAAAAATAAAAATAATTGAACAATTTATTGAAACCTTTAAAAAACTACGGGAGGTAGGTTTAAAATGATAGATAAAAAATTAAAAGAGCTATGGGAAGCATTTAGAACTTTAGGAGAAGAAGCTTTAATAATGAATCATTATGATTTAGCTGAAAGAACAGGCATCGTAGACCATCAACTCTGGAAACAATTTTTAATGGAACCTGAAGTATCCGAGTGGATCACCTCAGAATTCGTAATCTTACAACAATCAGAATTAAGGAATATGATCAAAGACATAAGTAAATCTAACTCAGTAGGACAAGCCCAACTAATGAATCAATTATCTAAATTAAATGAAGGAACTAACAATAAATCAGGTCCAATATTTATTTACAGTTATGTGCCACTTAGCTCGGAACAAGAACAAGGCGAAAATATAGTACATTTAAAATCAGATCCATTCTTAAAAAAAGGAGATTTATAATGGACCTCAGGCCTTATCAACAAGAAGATGTTGAGTTTCTGAGTAAATTAAACCGCTCAGGATGCTTTAATCAACAACGTACAGGAAAAACTCCTACAGCTTTAAAAACTTTTGAAAAATATGGTTGTAAAAAGATCCTAATTATAGTCCCTACATCAGCAATTTATCAATGGAAAGAAGAATTTGAATTATGGCTAGGGAGACCTTGTATTGCATTAGTTGGAACACCTAAACAGAAAAAAGAGTTACTTCAGGACTGGACAGATGGCTTAATTGTATCTTATGGTAGTTTTAAATCTACTAAGACTTACACAGGTCTTTCAGAACCTATTATAAAAATGAAACCTGATGGAGTTATCCTAGATGAAGCACATCGTATTAAAGATCAAAAATCAGCGGCTGCTAAAGCTGCTTTTTCTTGTCGTAAAATACCTTATAGAATAGCCTTAACAGGAACACCAGCACCAAACAAACCACATGAAATATTCAGTATATTAGCCTGGTTAGAACCAGAAACATATACAAGCTATTGGAGCTTCATTGATGACTACTTTATAAAAGAACGAAAGATTTTAGCAGATGGAAGAAGCTTTATAAATATAGGCAGCTTTCAAAAAGGCAGAGAAACAATATTACAAACTATCTTATCAAAAATATCTACTCAGAGAAAACGAAAAGAAGTAATGCCTTGGTTACGTGAAAAAGAATACCAAAAAATTAAACTACCAGCTACTAAAGAACAAATAAAATATTTACATGAACTTAATACTTACTTTGAAACAGAAAACATCATTACACAAGGTATCTTAGACCGTTTAATCCGAGAAAGACAGATATGTCTACACCCAAAAATATTAGGACTAAAAGGACGAAGTCCAAAAGTAGACTGGATTAAAGATTATTTATCAGATTACCCAGACAAACCAATTCTAATTTACTCCAAATCTACAAAATTTATAAAAATATTAGAAAAAGAATTGCACTCTAAGAAACATGGTGTTATAATAGGAAGTACCTCAATTAAGGAAAGAGCGTCCCTAATACGATCCTTTCAAGAGGGAACTCTAAACTTACTCATAGTTAATATTGACGCAGGTAAAGAAGCTATTACTCTAGACCGAGCTGAAATAATGATTTTTACAGATAAATATCCACCTGTAGGAGATATTCAACAAGCAGAAGATAGAGGAGTAGCGACAACACAAGATAGAGCTAAAAAACCTTATGTCATTATTGAACTAATGTTAAAAGACACTTATGATGAACAGCTTTATCAACATCTTGCTAAACTAGAAACCCAAACAGATTTAATCAATGATTACATGAAGTATCTTAGGAGGTGACAACCTTGGCTGAAAAACATTATGAAAATAAAGCAATAGACGAAATAGGTCGCCTTCAAGTGCCTAAATATGTGCAAGAATTATTACATGTCTCTAAAGGAGATTTCTTTGAACTTAGTTTTAATACTAAGAAAAAAGTGATTACCTTTAAACTTATAGAGAAGGAAGGAGATTAGAGCATTGAGTAACCCAGGATTTCTTCCAAAGTATGAATTAACAGAACGATTAGCTTGTAAAGCTTCTATTATGCTAGAAGGCTTAACAGGCAGTGGAAAATCTGGTTTAGCTCTTATGTTAGGTTATGGATTAGTAGGGGGTTTTAAAAATCCTCCAGATACAGAAGCAGAAACATTATGGAAACAAATTTTTGCAACTGATACTGAAAACAAATCTTTAAACCTATTCATAGGACTAAAAGGTTGTTGGGGATCAATATTTGATAAATTTTATTCTTATCAACTAGGAGTAACCGTAGGCTACAGACCATCTAACTACTTAACTTTAAGAGATGTTGCCGTTAAGCAAGGAGGTAAAGTCAATATCAATGACAGCATCACACACATGTGGAACGCTAAAGGCGGAGTATTAGACATGGTCAATGAGTTTAAACAAAACAATCCTTACGAAAAAGACAATTACCGGATATGGGGTGATCCAGAAATTGCAGCTGAGAAACAAAGGATAATGGAAACCATGCGACACGCAGATATACACTGTATAACTACAGTCCGTGTTAAAGAAAAACACGAATATCAATGGAACGACGATAAAAAGAAAAACGATATTATATCTCTTGGTTATCAACAAATCCAACAAGCTGATCTTAAATATGAACCTGACTTAGTATTGCATATGCTTCGTGCAGGTAATTCTGATGGAACAGTCCCTAAAGTTAAAGTTCAAAAATCCAGATATGCTATCTTTAAGAAAGATGAAGAGTATGATATTACCCCAGAAATATGTGAACAACTCAGAACCTATCTTGAAGAAGGAGTAGATCCTGAAACGATATTTGAGCAACAACGACAAGATTATATTAAAGCAGTTACAGAAGTCTTAGATCAAAAAGCATCGAACAGAGCCATCTGGAAAGTTCTAAAGAAAGATGTTGGGAACGAAGACACTAAGCTACAAGACATGGCTTTAGAAACAATAAAAAAGTTATTTGTGCAATTAACAATAAACTAAAATTAAAGGAGAGATAAACATGACTGATGAGTTAACAATAACACCTATCCCATTAGAAGAACAAAGATTAGAAGGACAAAAACCAGACCCAGAGCAAACGGTAGCACAAGAACAAGCACCTAAACCTAGGAAAGCTAACTCTAGAAAAAAACCAAAAAAAGAACGAGACATTTTAATTCTAGAAGAAGCACCAATAAAAGGAATGTCTGAAAAAGAAATGCGTAAATACATTGAAGATCTAAGAACTCAAAGAGACGATTTTAAAATGCAAAGTCAAATGTTAGATCATAACTGTAAAACAGCTTTTGGAAAAGCAAGACAAATGGAACAAAGACTTGGTAATTACAAAGCTAAAGCTAATGCTAAACTACGTTTTGCTACACAAGCTGTACAAACTTGTTATCAATCAATCGTATTCGCAGGCTCAATAGAAGAGGAGGAATAATCAATGGCCATTAATTTTAATGCACTACCTAATGATAAGCCAAAAAATATACCTGACCCAGGGACTTACTTTGCAACAATAGAAACAGCTGAAATGAAAAAACCTAAGAAAAAAGAAGGTGAAGATCAAAAGCCAGACTACTTGAACATGCGTTTCGCATTAAAAACTCCAGAAGGAAAACCTGGAGGTAAGATTTATGATATTCTTTCAGAATCAGATGCAGAACTTGTACGTTATAAATTACAACGGTTTATAACTGCTATTGAATTTCCTATAGAAGGGGACTTTGACCTTAAAGACTTAGTTAAAATTGCTAAAGATAAAGTAATTATCGTAGATATTAAAGTGGAAGAAAATGAAAGATGGGGAGACAAAGGCGTAGTCGATGTTTTCAAAAATGAAATTTACTATCCTATATCTGAAGCTGGCGAGATATTCGGAGAAGAAGTTGAAGGGGAGCTTAATGAAATTAGTGCTGATGACGCTGTTAGTCCAACCGGTCCAGCAACCGACGTCGAATATTAAATGAGTTTCCTGCCAGAATTCTTTAGTGAAGTAGAAGTGGCCAGAGAAGTACCTGTTCTCTGTCCCTTTACACACTATACCACCAGCGGAATAGCTTACACAGAATCAAACCCTTCAGCACATATTAATACTTTTGATAAATTATTCCACTGTAAATCCTGTGGAACAGGGGCAAGTGAAGCACAATTTATACAGCTAATATTTGGGTGTAGCTATATGGATGCTAAAAGAATTCAACGTTGTTTTGAAACCAGAGAAGACTTACAAATGTGGGAGGAGACAACACAACTTTCAGAAGCCTCTAAACAAAGAGCTCTAGACTTAGGTCTTTCTACAGAAATTATTAAGGAATTAAAACTAGCCACCCCTACTGGTTCAGAAAATTTAATTGCTTTCCCTGTATTTATATACGGACATCTAATAGACGTTCGTAAATACGACCCAGGAGCAAAACCTAAAATAAAATCTAGAGTAAACGGCCCTGCAGGACTTATTATACCTTTTGACACTTGGAAAGAAACTCCAACAAATCGCATGACACTTATTTGTGCAGGTGAAAAAGATATGGCAATCGCTAAAACAAAAGGTTTTAATGCAATTACACTTACCGGAGGAGAAAACACTTTATGTAGGACACCTAAACTTTTTAAAGATCGTCATATAGTTATTGCTTATGATAACGACCCTGCTGGAATAAGAGGTGCTAAAAAATTAGCTGTACAACTAATGGAATATACCCAAGAAATTAAAATTCTAACTAAAACCCATGAGACCTGTGCAGAAGACGGAGAAGATATAACAGATTACTTTACAAAGTATAATAAGACTAAACAAGATCTAATTAAACTTATTCAAGCTACTCCAAATTTTGAACCAAGTGAAGAAGATCTAAAACATGCTTATCCTACTGTAGATTTATTAGAAGCTTCGCAAC
>Ga0136557_1001096_pt1 | contig 18479 bp, 15 predicted proteins | sample AntRauTorckE6832_FD_104796 | JGI IMG/M metagenome (GOLD analysis project Ga0136557, IMG submission 104796) | Saline lake microbial communities from Rauer Islands, Antarctica - Metagenome Torckler E6 #832 | ecosystem: Environmental > Aquatic > Non-marine Saline and Alkaline > Saline | place...
AATGAAAGCCAGTCGCGGTAGTGCCAATCCACAGCAAGTCAACCAAATTCTAAAAGAGTTACTGGGTTAAGGTTAACTGCTCATTGGTTATACTGGCTATGATATGTAAAATACAATTGTAGATTTTGGCTAAAATAAATAGCTCTTGCAATATGCATAATTTTGCGTAAAATAGTCAGTCATTCGGGGCGTAGCGCAGTCTGGTAGCGCACTACACTGGGGGTGTAGTGGTCGCAGGTTCAAATCCTGCCGTTCCGACCAAACATAGTAGTAAAGAGAAAAGCCAATCATTGTTTTCAATGGTTGGCTTTTTTTGTGCTAAATTTGGCGGGTGGTTGTATGATTGTTCATCAAGCAAATAATAATAAAAAATCCTGTAAGGCTAGGGCTAATTACCCGAACGGCATTTTTACCACCTCAAACGATGCCAGCGCCTTACACCTTTTTTAGGTTTGGGGTATGAGGTGCAATGTGGCTTTATATGATATTAATGAATTTTTAACATTGAATGATGTTGCCGAATACTTAACAGATAAATGCAACTATGATTTTAATTTAGAATATTCAATAGACCAAGATAGACTCATTGAAACTATCATTCAGCTTGTGCGAAATCATAAACTGCATCCAGTATTTCATTATAGTGGTAGTGTGGATTTTTTAGAAAAAAAAGTAATAACAAGTAAATCAGGTCATTTCATTAACCATGAAATAGTTTCATTAGATGTCACTTATGATATGAGTGTTAGAGATTATTATTTTGTTAGTGATAAGAATTTTGACAAGCTGATTGAAAACAACTGTTCAAACTATATTAATGTAATCAACTGTACTATTGAGCCTTATCACGTAGAGGGAAAGCAAGAAATTTTCGAAAATAACATTCTTTATTATCGTGAAATAAAAGAGGATTTTTCAATTATTTTTCACGATTTACTTTATCCCAAATCAGACCTAGCCAAACTTTTTAACCAAACCGAAGCCTATACCGAAGTTATCGAAAAACTAAGAGAAAAGATAGCAGGCCTTGAAAACCAACTAGCACAAGCCAAAGCTGAATTAGAAGACAACTCAGTTGATGACGAGCCAACACACCATAAAAGTGTAGGTTCTATGCAAGCGTTAGTCACCACACTTATCAAAATGGCTGAATATGATAAAGCAGACCTAGCCGATCCTTATGGAGAATTTAATAAGCTGATTCAAGCAAAAGCTGAAGTGTTGGGATTATCAGTTAAAAAAGACTTTATTGCAAAATGGCTAAAGAAAGCTGATGAAGTTCTATAGAACTTCGCCATCTTCTATATAGAACTATAGAATTACTCTATTTCATAAAATAGCTCCATACCAACCGTATCAATTCAGTTACGGTAAATATGGAGCTAGACACATGTCGCACTTAGAAAAAAATAAAGTCTCAACCAGCACAAAATCATCAGTCCAAAAGCTATTTAACAAACCACCCAAATGGTCATTTGCTATATTAAGATTTTTGATCATTATCCTAGTGCCTTTATTATCAAATGCACCAGATATTCAGCTTAATTTTTATATCATTAATATCATAATTTAGTAATAGGACAATCAAGCACTACCTTAGCCGATACTCGTGTCCTATAGACTTTTATAGAGCGAGTCGTTAGGGTAAATGCTACATCTTTGCATTGGTTCATCTTATGTCAGAGCATATCGCTCAGCCCACCTCTACCCGCCTTATAAATGACGCACCTTGGGAAGCTTACCAGCGACCTTATGTACGTGACTTGGCGTATGTGCTTGCTTGCCCAAACGTTTTGACTAAATGGCTTGACGTTGCGCCTTACCAAAACACTTATGCTATTTCCGTACATAGCGCAAGTTTTTGGCAACAGCAATTCGCAGGATATCAGCAGCGTTTAAAAGAGTTGGATACCACCAATGACTATCAGGCGCTAACCCGCTATTTACTAACGCGTCCAAGTCCCAATCGTTTGGGTTTTCACTTTGAAGGGTTACTGTCATTTTGGTTAGAGGATGGGTTTGCGCGTAAGCTGCATCCGTATGAAACACTCGCTAATAATGTGCAATTATTTAACGGCAAGCAGACGACTGGTGAGCTGGATTTAATCTTATATAATCATGCAGAAAATCTGGTCGAGCATTGGGAGCTGGCGATTAAGTTTTTTATGGGATCAGCACCTTTTGAGCCTGAAAACTGGGTTGGCATCAACTCCAAGGACAATTTACAACGCAAAATGACCCACATGCAAACCAAGCAGTTTGATAGCATTTGGGTCAATACGGAGAAGCATGGGCAAATTAAAATTGATAAGCGCTATGGCGTGATAAAAGGGCGATTCTTTTTGCCAATCAACACCTGTAATTTTACTTATCCATCTTGGTTATCACCAAGCTTTCCTATGCATGAGTGGTGCGATAAGTACGACACGAGCACTCTCGCGATGCTTGATATCAGAGATTTGCGCGCTGCTCATTATATTGAATGGTTTAGTAAACGCGACTTTTATGACGGTCGTCAGTCGCCAATGAACAATTCTAAAAACGATATATTAAAAACAGGTTTATATTTTGCAGGCGATAGACCTATTGTTATTTATCCTAAGCAGACCGAACAAGTAGAAAATAAACTTTAGACTTTTATCATCATCTTAATAGCTTTTAATAACTCTCAATTACTTGCATCAGCTCATATCTCAGCATGTCGGCACTCGGCATGCGCTCCGCATGAAAACGCACGATAGCAATGCCCGCACTGGCAAGCGCCTTGTCTTTTTTGTCATCGGCTTTTTGCCTTGCTTTACTGCTATGTGTCCAATCATCAAGCTCGATGGCAACCAAGGTAGTCTGCGCATCAATATCAACAATCACATAATCAACACTTTGGCGGCAGATACGATTGAACCAAAAACTGCGCTCAGACGTCTCATTACTGTTCGCTTCGATAATCCGTGACAGCTGTACTTGCACAAAAATATGATATTCCGGTAATGCATTTTTTAACTTATTAAAAAATATCACTTCAGTAGGGGTCATGATAGGCATCGGCGCAAACGGCCAAATAGCCAACTCATCACCGCGTACAGGCGTCGGATCTGGTTCAATAGCTTGTTTATTAGAAAATAATTTTGGTAAGGTAATCAGCCCCAAAAAGCCAACTGCCAATATTAAAAATATAGCGCCAAATGACATGGTTTTACCTTATGCAATATCTAAGCAGTTAGATAGCTTGCCTATATGCTAGCCTAGCCAACATAACAAACTACCTTTAACTGCAGCAGGTCGACCCTTATGGGCTAACAGGTTATACAGAGAGAAACAAAAATGGTGCTCATGGTAACTAAGTATGAGCAAATGGACAAACACTAAAACGAAAAACACGACAATAGATGTCGTGTTTTAATCATAGAGGCATCAAAGGATAATAAATGAAAGCACTCTCATTAAATTTTTAGCTGCTATTTCATTATCATGCTTTTAGCAGTTTAACAAAATCTAGCGCCAATATAATACCCAAGCGCTGGTGGTATTCACTTTAGGGTCACTATTAATCTTATCCTTCAAGGCTAAAGCAGCTACTTTACCACGCTCAGGACCGACAACAACCCGCACACCGCGACTCGTCGGGCTGGTCTTAACTTGATAACCTGCAGATTGGAATTTTTTTGCCATCTCATCCGCTTTGGATTGGTCGTTTGCTAACGCTACTTGTACCCCAAAGCTACCTTTAGCATCAGTTTCTTTGACTTCTTTGCGGGCTTCACTGAGTTTTTGCTGAGCATCACGTTTAGCATCTGCTGACTTTTTCGCTAAAGCTTCTTCTCTTTGATGCTTTTCTTCACGTGCCTGTTCAGCCGCCGTCGCTTCTCGCTCTAAACGCTCTACTTGCTTACGCGATGGAATCGTAATAGTTTGACCAAGATTTAGCGATGTTGATGGTGAGAGATTATTGGCTTGAGCTAAGACTTCTACCGGCATATCGTACTGGCGTGCCAGTTTAATCAGCCCATCTCCTCTTTTGACTTGATAGTCAGAGGGCGACTTAGGTGGGGCCTTTTTTGCGGCTTCATCCGCCTCGCGCTTTTTTTCCGCAGCTACTTGCGCTTCAGCCTGCTTTTTAACGTCTGCTTCTTTTTTGCTATCTGCTAATTTCTTAGCAGCAGCTTGCTCTCTAATAGTTGCTTGTCTTTCAGCTGCCTGCTGCTCCGCTAGTGCTTTCTTCTTTGCTTCAGCACCATCAGACGTCTCTGTATTAGAAGGCGCTGATATAGGTGTTGCAAGTGTGTTCTTCGTCGCCTCTTCACTAGTACTGTTAGTATCAGCGTTATCTTTGATACTTGGTGTGGTGCTCGCCAGATATTGCTGACTTTCAGCGCGTGCTTTTGCCAAGGCTTGTGCCTCTGCCGTTTCTTGTTCAGTTAAGAATTGCTGAGCACGCTTTTCTTGTTCTGCAACGCGAGCGGCACGCTCTTTTTGTTTTTGTGCCAAGATACGTTTTTCTGTTTCGATATCTGTTGTCAGTGGTTGTACAGACGTAGGCTCAGCACTCGGTTGATCGATCATTGCCGATGCTGGCTGTGATTTATTGGTATCACCAATTTGTTGTACCATGGCGTATAGCATCACGCTACCACCGATAATCATCCCAATGCCCAATAAGGCTTGTCTCGAAAAATTCATCCGTTTACGTCTCTTAGTTGGTAATAAGGTTGATTGGGCGGCGCGGTTATTGTTTTAAACTATATTATAGATAGCTTAAATCAGCAAGCCATTAGCGCCAGTTGCTTCCATCCGTTTTAATACTAATGCGCTAGGTTTTAATCACTTTGATTATAAAGCATATTTTTCATGCTGTCTGCCACCACGCTATTACTAAGACTAACATCAAACAGTCAATGTTTTAACGTAAATTATCGCGTTTCAAGCGTAGACAATGCCTCTCCAATCGTATGAAAAGAGCCGCAGACTACGATTAAATCTTGTGGCTGACTGGCATTTATAATCGCATGAGTGGCTTCTTGCAAACGCGCAAACTCATGTATCTGAGCATCATCGACATAGCTCGCTAAGATACCTTGCAAATGCTCCGTAGTGGCAGCACGTGGATAATCAATCTCAGCGATGAACCAATCACTGATTGGCAAGCCTGCTGTCGTCAAACGCTGCACCACTTTATTAATATCTTTATCACCTAGCATAGAAAACAACATTTTAATGGTAGCAGGTTCACCTGAAGTTTGATTAACTTGTTCAGGTGTACTTTGCTGTGTTAAATGCTGCTGCCAAAGCGGTAATAATTGTGCCAATAAAAACTCAACGCCTTGATCGTTATGCGCCACATCAAATAGCCAATGACGCTCATGGACTTCACGATAATCGAAGCGACCGGCAAGCTTAACTGTTTTTAGCGCTTGCCCTATAGCATTGGTATCGACGTCTAAGGGACTTGCAAGTACTGCTGACAGAGCATTGGCAGTATTGGTCAATGACAGTGCGGGTCGAGGCAATTGTAGAGTGACAGCGGCATTGCTATATTGCCACGTAGTCGAATTATTTTCACAATAGCTGAACTCTTTACTGACTTGATAACAAGTCGCCTGATGCTTATCTATCGCTTGCTGTACGCTATTTGGCATCTCTGTAGCACCGTAAATGACGCTAATCCCATCACGTAAAATACCTGCTTTTTCCGCTCCGATGGCTTCCACATTATCACCCAACCAATCAACATGATCGATGGCAATGTTGGTAATCACTGCCATATCAGGGTCGATGATATTGACCACATCTAAGCGACCGCCCAGTCCGACTTCTAACACCCAAACATCGCAATCCGCTTCCGCGAATATCAACAATGCTGCCAGTGTTGTCATCTCAAAAAATGACAATGTTAAATCACATTGCAACCGTGCCGCTTCTACCTTACTAAAGGCAGCAATCAGGGTTTCATCGCTGACCATCTCGCCATCGATCCGTACCCGCTCGTTAAAGACATTCAAGTGCGGCGATTGATATAAGGCAGTTTTATATCCTGCGGCTTGGCACATCTGCGCGATGACCGCAGTCGTCGAGCCTTTGCCATTAGTACCTGCAACCGTAAATACATAGGCGTCATCTTTGGCTGATTGTACGACTCCCAATGCCTCAGCAACTGGCAGTACTCGTGACAGCCCCATGTCTATCGCCGAGACATGAATCTGCTGCATATAATTCAGCCATTCGGTTAAAGTGGCTTGGGTGTCAAGGCTACTACTGGGGCTATGAGACGCTAAAGAATCAGACATGGACAGAACCTATATCAAAATTTGAGATAAAAGATAAAACTTATATAAAAAAATAAAAACAGTATGACTAGCTTGCTACAAAGCAAAAATAGCATTTACCGTTATACACGATAAATGCTATTCATTAGTTTTACATATTTGGCAGATATTAGCACGCCGCTCGATCATTATGCAGTGAAATTATAAAACAGCTGCTTGAATCTAACCCACTTGTTTTTATTTTTACTACCTACTGAGCATCAACATTGGGTACGCTACACAGTTTTGCCAGCAGACGATAAATGGTATCAATCATTTGATGACGATGTACCACTTCATCAACCACACCATGCTCTAGCAAAAACTCTGCACGTTGAAACGGCTCTTCTAGTGTCTCACGTACTGTCTGTTCAATCACACGCTTACCAGCAAAGCCAATCATGGCTTTTGGTTCTGCTAAGTGAATGTCACCAAGCATCGCAAGAGATGCGGTCACACCGCCATAAACAGGATTGGTCAGTACCACGATATATGGCACGCCAGCAATTCTCAAACGCTCGATTGCTGCTGCTGTTCTTGCCATTTGCATCAATGATAGCAAGCCTTCTTGCATACGCGCACCACCAGAAGCAGCGAAACAGACCAAAGGTACTCTGTCTGCGAGGGCTTTTTCGGCAGCTTGAACAAAACGGTCGCCAACCACCGAGCCCATAGAGCCACCCATAAATCGAAAGTCAAACGCACAAGTTACAATATCGAGATTGCGCAATTTGCCATATAGCACAATCAGCGCTTCACTCTCTTTCGTTTTTTCTTGTGCTTCTGCCATACGCGCAGGATAAGGCTTACTATCTACAAATTTTAGCGGGTCTTTGGCGGTAAACTCTTGCCCAAGCTCGCCTTCTACCTTATCAAGCAGCCAGTTCAAGCGCTCACGAGCACTCATCGGTAAATGATGGTCACAATGCGGGCACACGTAACAGTTAAAAATCAGCGCTGTATTGGTAATGATCGAATGGCAGCTGCTGCATTTTGTAGAAGGCTCTGTCTCTACAGCGGTCAATTGCGCCGTTAGTTGCTGTTTGATACCCGGAATCGGGCGCTCAAACCATGATTGACCAGCTTTATTGCCATTCTGCTGCAGGCTTGTACTATCGTTATTTATATCAGGTTTTGTCATCGTATCAGTCATATTATTCGCCATTATCTAAGGCTTATTGGCAAGCTCACTTGTGCACTTGTCCGTAAGAGTCCATTTATAAGAATCAGTTTAATCGTCACATATCCTCATGACTTTAGCAATTATAAGGCACGCTAATGCATAACTGTGACCATTTATATGTGATGTTAGTTTACACACGTAAACTAACTTTAGCAAAGCCATTTGCCTGTGTCTTTATAAACATTGTTATAAATACCCTCATAAATATTGTGACGATAACTTGCCCAACTGTTTGAGCGGGTGCTTATAAACTATCGAGTGCGCCGCGTAACTCATCCATTTTTGCCATAATTTTTTGCTGAGCATTAGCGACTGCAGCGATATCATTGGCATCGATATCAGCAAAGTTCTGCACCAATGCACTACCGACGATAATACCATCCGCATGAGCACCAATTGCTTTGGCAGAAGTTGCATCACGAATACCAAAGCCCACACATACTGGCAAATCCGTCTCTGCTTTAATGGCTTGTACTTGCCTTGCAACATCGTCAGTATCTAGCGTTGCTGAACCCGTCACACCTTTTAAAGACACGTAGTAGATATAACCACCGCAATGGGTCAATACTTGCTGACGACGTTCAGCCAGCGTAGTTGGTGATAATAAGAAAATCTCATTCATCGCGTGCTCAGTCAAATGCTGGGTAAAGCTACCCGCTTCTGCTGGCGGCAAATCAACCATCAAAATACCATCGACGCCTGACTGCTCGCATAGCGCAACAAAGTTATCATAACCGATAATCTCTACTGGATTGAGGTAACCCATCAGGATAATTGGCGTCTGCGTATCTTGCTGGCGAAATTCTGCAACCATCTTTAGCGCATCACGAGTGCTTGTACCCGCTGCTAATGCACGCTCGCCTGCCAATGCTACTGTAGGACCATCTGCCATTGGATCAGAAAATGGTAAGCCCACTTCAATCATATCTGCGCCATGCTTCACTAAGTCATGTAGTAAGCCAACAAAGTTGTTTGGATTGGGATCGCCTGCCATCACATAAGGGATGAGTGCTTTTTTATTTTGTGCTTTTAGGGTTTCAAAGGTGCTTTCAATTCGGGTCATAGTGGTCTCTTAATTATTATAAACTGGCTCATTTGACCCTTTATTTAATAATAACGGGTCAAATCAGTAATTTTTCTTCCAAGGAATAATCCAGTTGTTACTAAAAAGTAGCTATTAAAGCTCAATCCCTTCTGCCTTCATCACTGAATGCAAATCTTTATCACCGCGACCAGACATATTGACGATAATGGTTTGATCAGGCGTCATCGTTTTAGCCAGCTTTAGTGCATAAGCAACCGCATGAGCAGATTCAAGCGCCGGAATGATGCCTTCTTTACGCGTGACTTCATGGAAACCTTCTAACGACTCCTTATCGGTACAACCAACATATTCAACACGCTTCATATCTTTTAAGAAGCTATGCTCAGGACCAACACCAGGGTAATCAAGACCAGCTGAGATAGAATGGGTTTCTTGGATTTGACCTTCATCATCGGCCATCAAGTAAGTACGGTTACCGTGTAATACACCAATACGACCAGCAGCTAATGGTGCAGAATGACGACCCGTCTCAATACCATCACCTGTTGCTTCCACGCCATACATTTTAACGTCATTATCATTTAAGAAGTCAAAGAATAGACCAATGGCATTTGAGCCGCCGCCAACACAAGCGACTAGCGCATCTGGTAATTTACCCGTCATTTGCAGATGTTGCACACGCGCTTCTTTACCAATAATTGCTTGGAAGTCGCGTACGAGTAACGGATAAGGATGCGGACCTGCAACTGTACCAATAATATAATACGTGCTATCCACATTGGTTACCCAATCACGCATGGCTTCATTCATCGCATCTTTGAGAGTGCGTGAGCCAGATGTTACTGGCACAACTGTCGCACCAAGTAAGCGCATACGGTAGACGTTCATCTTTTGACGCTCAACATCGTCCGCGCCCATATAAACGATACACTCTAGTCCCAAACGCGCGGCAATCGTCGCCGTCGCAACGCCATGTTGCCCTGCTCCAGTTTCTGCAATAATACGTTTTTTGCCACTCATTTTGGCAAGGAGCGCTTGACCAATAGTGTTATTGACCTTATGAGCGCCAGTATGGTTTAAGTCTTCACGCTTAAAGTAAATTTGCGCACCGCCAATCTCATCACTTAGACGCTTGGCATGATAGAGAGGCGTTGGGCGTCCAACATAGTTGACCAAATCATTGTGATATTCTTCCCAAAATGCAGGGTCTTTTTTGACTGTGTTATATAACGTTTCTAGCTCTTCTAACGCTGCCATCAAGGTTTCAGAGACAAAGCGTCCGCCGTGGACGCCAAAATGTCCTCGCGCATCAGGATACTGGTTAAAATCTTGCACGCTTTCTGGATTAGTAAAGCTATTAATAGCGTGTGCGGTGGCAGATACATCTTTGTTAGCGACATGACTCATGGTAATTCCTACTGTAATAAGTGGTATTTTTTAGGATATCTGTTTTTTAGAAAAACTATAGGGAAAACTGTTTACATAGTTTGCTTTGGCAATTTGACAGCAGTAAAGCTAACTACTTATATTCGAAGATTCGCTAAGCGTCTCGTTTTGCCATCGGTCGCGTTTGACTGATTTCATAAAGGCATGCATTTTGCCAACGTCTTTTTTGCCTTTATCAGACTCAATCCCACCGCTGACATCAACGGCATAAATTGGTAAGTCATAAGTGGCAGCGACATTATCGGCATCAAGTCCACCGGCTAAGATAATCGGTAGTGAGCTGTCATTCGGTATCAGACTCCAGTCAAAGCGTGCGCCTGTACCGCCATACTTATGCTGATGGTAGGCATCTAGTAAAATGCTGCTTGCGCCTGCTGCGGCAAAACTGTCAATTTGCATATTCACACTCTCAAGCGCATCCTGTTCAGTATTGACACGCAACGCTTTAATCCAACGTTTATTGACGAGATTTGCCAGCTGACGGCACTGCTCGGGCGTTTCATCGCCATGAAATTGGATAATATCAAAAGAGACATGATTTGCCAGTTCAATAAGCTCATCTTCAGGCATATTGACGACCAAAGCCACCACACTGATAAAAGCCGGTACTGCAGCACTCAATATTTGCGCCTGCTCGATTGTAACCGCACGAGGACTTGGCGGATAAAATACAAAGCCAATGGCGTCCGCATTGAGTTTAACAGCAGCTTTAATATCATCAAGTTGAGTAAATCCACAAAACTTAACGTGCATGAGGTAACCTTGCGAAAGACTGAATATGATGATTTGTTAATAAAGGAGCAAATCAATTGCATCCAAAAACTTATCCTAGCATACTTTTATTCATAGTTTTGTTTATGATTGCGATTGATTAATATGGGAATAGATGAATGTCTAAAACGGCGGTAGCGATAAAAAATAATTCACACAACAAAGTCGAGGATAGTCATCAGTTGCATTACCTCATGTGGTTTCGCCGTGATCTACGCGTTCATGACAATACTGCTTTGGCTGCCATTTGTGAGCGTGCAAACGAAGACAATGCTCAGCTCAGCGCGGTTTTTTTTCTTACCCCTGAGCAGTGGCAGGCACATGACATGTCGCTTACACAGCTTGATCATATTGCGCGAACACTTCCTATCCTCGCAGAAAAACTGCACCAGTTGAACATCATTTTAACCGTGCAAATCTGCCCTAGTTTCACTGATTGTATAGCTGCGTTGAGCGCATTATGTGAGTCAAATAATATCAGCTGCGTGATGGCAAATCATGAGTACGAAGGTAATGAGGTTGCGCGGGATGAACTGTTAACCAAACAACTTGCAAACAACGAAATTGAGTTTATCCGCTGGCATGACCAATGTATCTTACCACCGAAAAGTATCACTACCAATGATGACAGCATGTATCAAGTGTTTACCCCATTTTATAAAAAATGGCGGCATACCTTGGAGGTGAGTGACATACAAATTCATACAGCACTTGCCATCATAGGTAATAAACAAGTTAATTTAACATTATCAGAACACAGTGCAAACACTACTCAAGATATAGAAGCATTGTGCAAAAAAACTGTCCACGACTATCAAGAATATCTACAAACTCATGAATCCTATCAAAATATAGATACGGACAAGCAAATTAGCCAAGCGCGCCTTGCTTATCCTGCTGGCGAAGCGGAAGCCTGTCATCGATTAGAGCGCTTTATCGCGGATGATATCAATAACTATGATGTGAGCCGCGATGCGCCCAGCTTACACGCGACCAGTCAGCTATCCGCTTACCTTACTATCGGAACAATCAGTCCTAGACTGTGCTACTTACAAGCTACTCAGGCACTAGGGGAATTACATAGAAATGATGGTGACAACTTTGACAGCGGTGACAATAACGATATCAACCGCTGGATAAGCGAGCTGGCTTGGCGAGATTTCTATCGCCATGTTTTAGACTATAAGCCTAAGCTTATTCGCCATCAGGCTTATAAATATGAGACTGATAAGAAAATCAACTGGTCATATGATGAAGATGCTTTTGCAGCATGGCGTGAGGGCAAAACGGGTGTGCCATTAGTCGATGCAGCGATGCGCTGCCTTAATGCGACAGGCTTTATGCACAATCGCTTGCGCATGGTTACCGCGATGTTTTTGACTAAAGATTTATTGATTGATTGGCGCTGGGGTGAGCGTTACTTTATGCAGCAGCTGATAGATGGTGACTTTGCGTCTAATAATGGTGGCTGGCAGTGGAGCGCATCAACAGGTACAGATTCTGCGCCCTATTTTCGTATTATGAATCCCTTTAGCCAAGCTAAAAGCCATGACCCTGATGGGATATTTATTAAGACTTGGATACCTGAGTTAAAATCGATTCCTACCAGCATCTTGCATAGCGAGGATAAAATGCGCAAGGCTCTGAGTAAGAATGGTACCTTTGCAGATATTGATTATCCTGTGCCAATCGTTGAGCATAAACTGGCACGACAATTAGCGATTGCTGAATTTAAAAAAGAGTAATATCTATAGTTAAAATATCTCAAAAACGCTACAGTGCTGCTGGTATAAATTTTTTGCAGCCTCTGTCTGCGTAGGCACAGCAAGCAAGAAAAATGAATATCAGCAGTACTTGATGTATCGATATTACTTTTCCCTGACTATACAACCATTACCTGCTGAGAATTGGTTTAATTATTTGTTAACCGTAGCAGTTGCCGATACTGAAGCGACTGACGGCATCTGACACGAGCCAGCACCTTGCGTCGTGACCGTCACTACTGCACCAGTTAACGCAAACAGCTGTTGCAACTGCACTTGTGCATTCTCTAACGCCATAGTCATGACATCACCACGGCAAGCACGTTCAAGCACTTCTTCTTTCGCCATACTTTGTGCTTGTTGTAAGATTTTTGGATCGACTTGCATCATCCCAAAAGCACCGGTTTGCCAATCATAAATCTCAATATCATCTAGATAGACTGAAAATATCTCTGATGGCGGCAGCGTAATATTAATTTGGGGCATAATAGAAACGGAGGCATCAACATCAGCGTTTTCAGCATTATTTATTTCCGACTCCGTAGGCTGTATCACTTGTACCATCTCAGGTGTCAATGCGCTCAAGTCAATGCCTGCCTCTACGCGACCACGAGTAATAAATAGCGCCTTTTGCTCATCTTGCCATAGCTTCATCCAACTGCCTGAACGCTGACTAGTAATCACCGTATCAACGCTGAATGCCACCGTCTCCAAACGATTCAAGTTCTGAATTTGTGTCACCACACCCTCACGAGTGATGGTTTCTATGGGCTCTTCTTTGGTAATATTCTGCACAGTATAGATAGCGAAAATGACGGCTGCGAGACCAGCAAGCAATACGATCCACGACATCATAGCGATGGATTTTTTCGCTTTTGAAGAAGTCGTATTAATAGGAGTTCGATTATCAGAACTGTTCATATAAACACCTTTGTGGTTTTATCATAGTTTTATCGATTATTTTTATAATGCCCTATTATTAGAACTACACAAAAAACGACATACTAGATGATAAATGCCATTTTTAAGCAGCAACTTCAAGTAATGACTACCAATACTCTACATAATTACCAATACTGCCCTTTTCAAAAACCACTTATTCATTTGCTATAAATACATTTAGAACTGGTAAATAATCGAGTTATAGCTGTCTGATTCAACCCTTTAAGTAACCTTCGCTCTGAAAAAACAAAAAGTCATTGCGTCTTAGGCGAACTTTACCTAACATAGTCAGGTTGTATGCTTAAAATATCGGTATACAGGTATTTTTCGAGCTTTATGCTAAAGACAGCGCTCGATGAAGTCTGGTATTTTTATACAAAATAATATGTTATATCCTTTTTTAAATGCTGTTTACGAACGCACTGCTTACTAGCGTACTGTCTGTTGTAGTACTTTCTAGCTAGGGCATGTCCTACACTATTACCAAGTAATAACAGGTAATCTTGCGTCGGCTATCAAACCACACGCTCAACATCCTACTATTTCTTATTTATTTTATCGTCGATAAGGTTCCGCTTTATTTATGAAAGCCAGTCAATTTTTATTTGCCACGTTAAAAGAAACACCCAGTGATGCAGATATCGCTTCAAGCCAATTAATGGTTAGAGCCGGTCTGATTCGCAAAATCGCTTCTGGATTATATATCTGGTTGCCAATGGGTTTGCGCGTATTGCAAAAAGTCGAGCGTATCGTTCGCGAAGAGATGCAAAATATCGGTGCTCAAGAAGTGCTTATGCCGATGACTCAGCCTGCTGAGCTTTGGCAGCTGACCGGACGTTTTAATGACTATGGTCCTGAGCTACTACGCTTTAAAGACCGTCATGACCGCGATTTTGTATTGGGACCGACTCACGAAGAAGTCATCACCAATCTTGCCCAAGGCGAGCTGCGCAGTTATAAGCAATTACCGATTACTTTCTTTCAAATTCAAAATAAGTTCCGTGATGAAATTCGTCCACGCTTTGGTGTGATGCGCGCACGCGAATTTACTATGAAAGATGCCTATTCATTTCACGTTGACCAAGCATCACTGGCAAAGACGTATGATGAGATGTATGACGCTTATACGCGCATATTCACACGCTTAGGTCTTGATTTCCGTGCGGTACAAGCAGACACTGGCTCAATCGGTGGTTTTGCCTCTCACGAGTTTCACGTCTTAGCAGACAGCGGTGAAGATGATATTGCTTTTTCTGATTCGTCTGAATATGCTGCCAATATCGAGCTTGCAGAATCTGTGAGTACGGCAGAACGCCAGCCTGCAACGATGGCTCGCGAGAATATTGATACCGTCAATATGCCAACCTGTGAAGCCGTTGCTGAGCATTTAAATGTTCCACTTGCCACAACCGTCAAAACATTGATTGTGCAAGGTCATACGCCAGAAGGTGAGCCGCAGCTTATCGCTGTGGTATTACGCGGCGACCATACACTAAACACCATAAAAGCCGAAAAAATTGAAGAAGCCAATGTTCCTTTAACAATGGCAACGGAAGAAGAGCTAAAAGCCGCTGGTCTGCATAAAGGCTATATCGGCGTTGAGCTTAATATGCCCGTCTTTGTAGATCGTGCAGCAGCAGCGCTATCAGACTTTGTCTCTGGTGCCAATGAAATTAACAAGCACACGACGGGTATGAATTGGGAGCGTGACGCGCATATCACCCGTATTGTTGATATTCGCAATGTACACGAAGGCGACCCTTCTCCTGATGGTAAAGGTACGCTACAGATCAAACGTGGTATCGAAGTCGGTCATATCTTCCAGTTGGGTGATAAGTACTCACAAGCGATGAACTGCACTGTTTCAGGTGAAGATGGCAAGCCAGTCACTTTGATGATGGGTTGTTACGGTATTGGCGTCAGCCGTATTATCGCTGCTGCTATTGAGCAAAACAACGATGAAAACGGCATTATGTGGCCATCAACGCCAGATATTAGTGATTCTTTAGCACCTTTTGAAGTCGCTATCGTGCCAATGAAATCAAAAGAAGACACCGTTATGGAAACAGCAACGGCATTGTACGAGGAGCTAAAAGCTCTTGGTATCAATGTATTGCTTGATGACCGTAATGAACGCCCAGGCGTGAAGTTTGCTGACCTTGAGCTGATTGGTATTCCGCATCGTATCGTAGTATCTGACCGTAACTTGGCAGAAGACAAGTACGAATACGTTAATCGCCGTGATAGTGAGAAGCAACTACTTAGCCGTGATGAAGTAGTAGCTAAAGTCAGCGGTAAATAGTGCAACGATAAAATTAGTACCATAAAAAGCGCCTATCTCATTATATGAGATAGGCGCTTTTTATTCTTAGAGGTTTATTTAACAACCATTCACAATGCTTTTATTATTGACGAATCAAACGGCTAGGCACAGGCAATAATGCAATATCGCTCACACGACAAGGATTGATATCAATACCACCTCGACGTGTATACCAAGCACGAACCATGAGCTCACTTGGCTCATAGTATTGACTCAAATCAGCAAATATCTGCTCAACACACTGCTCATGAAAGCCATTATGCTGACGGAAACTTAATATATAACGCAGCATATTTGCGTTATTAACTGGCTTATTAGTGGTTATTGAAACTGCCAATGTCCCCCAATCTGGCTGATTGGTCACCGGACAATTACTACGTAATAGATTAGAATAAAAGCTAAAAGTTTTACCCTCTGATATTTTAGCATCACTTGAATCATGTTCTAATAATGACGCATCAGGATGCAGCGTTAATGCTACTTTCTCAGTACTGTCCGCTAGTGCATCATCAATACAAATGCCATAAGGCTGAGCGATCAATAGCCCTGAATGCTCATCCTCTAAGTCAAACAATTCAACGTTAACTTCAGCTTGTACGCATTTCGACAAATCTTTCGCTATCAGCGTTTGTACTGTTTCCCAACTACCAAATTCAGTAAAGTTGATACTATTTAAATAAAGCTTCAATGACTTTGATTCAACAATAAATGGCGAGCTTGCCGGAATGCCAAAGCGTGCTATCGCGACCTGCGATATACCTTGCTCATTTAACCATGACAGCTCAAATGCCTGCCACCAATCGATACCTATCTCTAGCTTATCATCCTGCCAACCAATGACCTCTCGCCCCATACTACGAGCAATCGGATATAACGTCTCTGGACTATACTCAGTTGGATAATCAGTGGTTTGTTCACCCAAGATACCGTGGATACTCATTGGTATTTCCTAATAGTAATGATTGAAATTAAATAACATTTAAAGTTTTAGTAAAATTATTAACCAGTTCAAGTGCTCGAACGGAATGAAAGATTTATATAAACCTTATTCTTCCTACAAACGTACGTGCGAGCCGTCACTTAATAGTCGATAGGCAATGGTATAAAATATCGCACAAAAAGCAAAAATAGCGCCCATTGAATACCAGACATTGACGTCAGAATAGCCCAAAATCCCGTAGCGGAATGAGTTGACCATATAGACGATTGGGTTCAATAATGAGATATTTTGCCAAAATGGTGATAAGTTTTCCATCGAGTAGAACACCCCGCCAAGATAGGTCAGCGGCGTTAATACAAAACTTGGAATGATGGAGATATCATCAAAAGAGCGGGCAAATACAGCATTAATAAAGCCACCCAATGAAAACAGAATAGAGGTGCCAAGGACAGTAAATATGGTCACAAATAAATGTTCAATACCCAAATCAGTAAAGAATAGCGCCACGATCGAGACAATGATACCAATCGCTAAGCCGCGGAAAATACCACCGCTGATATAGCCCATCAAAATAGCATGTTTTGATACGGGCGAGACCAAAAGCTCCTCAATACTGGCGGTGAATTTGGCACTAAAAAAGCTTGAGACCACATTAGAATAGCTGTTAGTGATGATTGCCATCATAATCAAACCAGGCACGATAAATTGCATATACGGCACACCGCCCATTTCACCCACACGTGGTCCAATCATCTTACCAAAGATGACAAAATACAGGCTCATGGTAATGACTGGCGGCAATAACGTCTGCGGCCAAATACGTAGAATCCGGCGCACTTCTTTAACCAAAATAGTGCGAAATGCAATCCAGCGTTGTGCAAAGTTCATGCGGTATCTCTCCTAAGCGCCTATGCTTGCTAGAGTAAATAGTCTCTAGTGTAAACAGAGTTGCCTATCTGATTATTCTATTTAATATACATGTTGAATGAAGACTTATTAATACGGTCTTATTATTCATAAAAATTTGTTATAAAGCCCAACTTTCAAAGGTAGCTAATGCTAAAGAGCTACGAGCTTAAAGGTTCATGTAGGCTTTTATCTACCAGACGCATAAACAGCTCTTCTAAGCGGTTGGCTTTATTACGCATACTCGCGACCGTAATACCTTGCTCAGACAATTGAGTAAAGACACCATTTAACGACTCACCTTCTGTCAATGTCACCTCAATCGTCAAATCATCCGGCTGCACGACATCCGTCACACCAGTTAATACTATTTGATGTGTTAACGGAGTCGCCACATCAAAGACAAAAGTCTCAACCGATAACTGCGCAAGCAAGTCTTTCATTTCAGTATTGATACGAATTTCACCGTGATCCAAAATCGCGATACGCTTACACAGCTGCTCAGCTTCTTCAAGGTAATGCGTAGTTAAAATAATGGTGGTGTTTTCCTCAATATTAATCTGCTCCATAAACTCCCACATTGAGCGGCGTAGCTCAATATCTACACCAGCAGTCGGTTCATCCAATATTAATAGACGTGGCTTATGTATGAGCGCCCGTGCAATCATCAATCGACGCTTCATACCACCTGAGAGCTCACGCGATTTGCTGTCACGTTTGTCCCAAAGTCCCAAAGCTTTGAGCAACTTCTCTGCACGCGGTTTTGCTTCCTTTGCTGCAATGCCAAAATAGCCTGCTTGAGTAATAAGAATGTCTTCAACTTTTTCAAACTGATTAAAGTTAAACTCTTGCGGTACTACG
>Ga0136557_1001097_pt1 | contig 18476 bp, 10 predicted proteins | sample AntRauTorckE6832_FD_104796 | JGI IMG/M metagenome (GOLD analysis project Ga0136557, IMG submission 104796) | Saline lake microbial communities from Rauer Islands, Antarctica - Metagenome Torckler E6 #832 | ecosystem: Environmental > Aquatic > Non-marine Saline and Alkaline > Saline | place...
CCACCCTGAACTGATTACGGGAGTCTATTACAAATACGTTTTTCCGAACAATCAAGCGGCAAGTGGTGGTAGGATTCTTAAGGAACTCTTACCTGTGAAGGAAAATTCTCATTTTTCAACCGGGCCAAGGAAGAACTGGCCGTTGAGTTGCAAAAAAAGCTGGAACAATAACCGGCTCACCAGCCTGCCGAATCCCGCGAGATGTTTTCAGCAGGCCCATTAGTGCCGGGGCAGTTGTGTCCCCGGTACCCGCTCAACCCTGGTCTTTCGAGCCCTTGCCATCCAGAACAGTTCGAAGGATTGTTGCTAACTCATGCCGAGCAAGCGGCTTCATGACAAAGTGCTTCGCTCCGATGGCCTTGGCCTTCTCTTCATCCATGAGTTCGGAAAACCCGGAACATATGACAACAGCCATCTCGGGGTTTTGGGCAAGTATCTGTCGGGTTACTTCCGCACCATTTTGCCCCGGCATGGTCATATCCGTCAGCACCAGATCGAAACCGTCCGACGCCTGCAGAACCCCCATGACCCGCAGTGGATCTGAACAGGTCGTAACAGAATAGCCAAGCCCCTGCAGGAGCTGCTTTTCAAGGTCGAGCACACCCTGCTCATCATCAATGACAAGGATGCTTTCACTGCCCCTCGGCACCTCTCTCTTGTCCTCCAGGGCATGCGGCAAGAGACTGGCGTCAATCTGCGGCAAAAAAATCTTGAAAATCGAGCCTTTTTGGGGCTCGCTCGTGACGGAGATATACCCACCGTGCTCCCGAACAATCCCATGGACAACGGACAACCCCATGCCCGTGCCAATATTCTCTCCCTTTGTGGTGAAATAAGGGTCAAAAATGCGACCAACAACGTCGGCTTCCATCCCGCTACCGTCATCCTGTATCTCCATAACGCTATATTTTCCTGGAGACAACACAAGCTTGTCGGCTATCAAATCATTTTCCCTGAGCTCCGATGTGTATGTATTGACATTGATGGTCCCCTTATCCCCCTGCATGGCGTGGTGACTGTTGGTGCACAGGTTCATCATGATCTGATGTATCTGGGTAGGATCGGCCATGACCAGTGCTCCCGCATCTTCTATATTCTGCGAAATGGTAATGGACTTGGGAAGAGACGCGCGCATTAGATTCAGGGCCTCAACCACCACTTCACTGAGCCGCAGTGGCGTCTTTTCATGCTCCTGTTGCCTACTGAAGGTCAGAATGTGCCTGACGAGTTCTCTGGCCCGGTATCCAGCCTCGAGAATCCGGTGCATGCTCTCTGTCACCTGACAATCTTCAGCCGCATGGCATCTTTGGGCATATACTTGAGAGAGATCGGCATGGCCGATGATTACAGTTAAAAGGTTGTTGAAGTCATGTGCTATTCCCCCGGCAAGTGTGCCGATGGCCTCCATTTTCAACGCCTGACGCAGTTGAATCTCAAGCTCTTCTTTGGTCTTTTCCGCCTGTTGGCGAATCGAGATTTGCCGGCGTAGCTCTTCATTTTTCCTCTCCAGCTCCTCGACTCTTTTTTGCAACTCAGGATAATAGCTTTTACGAACAGATCTCTCCCCCAACCCAATAATCTTGTCTCTGAGTTGTTGCCGCTGCTCATTTTCAGAGGGCTTGCGCATAGACTCTCTCGATATCACCAACGCTTGGCACTCGTGGATTGGTGACCATGCAGGGATCTTTTATGGCCTTACGGGCAAGACTCGCCAGCTCACCAGTAGTTACACCCCTGGCCGCCAGGCCACTTTCTATCCCAACGGAGTGCTTTAACCGCTGTATCGCCAGAATGAGCTCCTCTTTTACGGTTTCTGGGAGACATCGGCAGCAGTTCCGGCAGTCGTGGGCAAACAGATAAGTGGAGGGCCAGGGATTGGTACGTTATCTATGCCTTCAAATTCCAGTACATTTTTTTTATTTGTGCTGACAATACCGATTCCCTTGGCACAATCCATGGGAGAGCCGCCGCCAAGGGCAACAATTACGTCACATCCGTGGCTTGCATACTGCTGAGCACCAGCCATCACCTCTTCGGCTCGGGGGTTTGGCGACAGTTCAGAAAAAATAACAAAACTAATGCCGGCATCCTGGAGTGTATCACACAGCTTTGCAACAATACCCTGTTCGGCAACCCCCGTATCTGTGACCATCAGTACCTTTCTGGCACCAAAATTAGCGGCATACTGACCTGCAAGGTCAATCGCCCCCCGCCCAAATACAAACTCGGGAGCAACAAATTTTCTCAGTTCCACCATCCACCTCCAAAAATACTGAATACTATTACAATTACGGTACATTGAAAAATGAGATATTTCGAGGATAAAATTTTCTCACGCAACGAAGAGATTGGAGAGGTAAGCGTAGACTCCCGGTAAGCGAGGAAACCGAGAGGGCCATTTTTCAGGTGGCCTTAACCAACTTGATTATGGCCAATGCAGTGCAAGTTGTCAATTCTCACAAACTGTTCCTGTTTCAAACGAATACAATATTCTGATTTCCACCAAAGCTCAGCTCGAAGCACTGGAAGGTAAGGAGTTTCGTTGGCAATCAGGTGTAATATTGAGCATATGATTGTATTAACCGAACAAAGGTGCTACACTCATCATGTATTTTACCAACGTATCATTGACAAATTTTTCTCCGTCAATAGAGTAATCAACAATTTAATTAATTTGTTATTGACACAGTATATCAGTCACAATATATCATTTTGATAGTACCTTGATAACATTCAAGGATGGCGTAAAAGCTCAGAACAGTTTTTTTTACTTCTGGTCCGGGAGCAATGCCATTCAGTATTTCAAGAGGATACATTATGCCGAAAAAATCACGAATCATTCTAAATAGTATCGTTGTTCTGCTTGTGCTGATAGTATGCTGTTCCAACGAGCTTTATGCTCTTGAACAAGACCAGCAACGTTTGTGGACCGCCCAGCAGAGCATTGACTATGCTCTGCAAAACAATCCCGACAGCCGGATCGCCGCCATCAGAATAGATGCCGCCCGCGCCCGGATAGACAAGGCACGCAGCAGCCTCTATCCACACCTGGATTTCACAACGGAATACGGCCAGACGGACAATGCCATGGGCTCCTTCGGCAACATCCTCCAGCAGGGCAATTTTGACTCTTCCATCAACTTTAACGAGCCCGGCACCACCGATAACCTTTCCCTGCAGGCGGAGTTGCGCTACCGCTTGTACAGCGGCGGTAAAAAAGATGCTTCCGTATCCCGCGCCAGATTTAGCCGGAAGCGGCTTTCCCATGACTATGTCGCCACCATCAACAGGCTCGAGTTCGAGGTCGTCCGTGTTTTTTATCAGATCATACTGGCTGAAGAAACCATCGCCGCGCGACGTTCCGCTCTTCAGGCCATTAAAGCATCCCTGCACGTCGCCAGAGCACGTCTTGAAGCGGGCGATTTGCTGCGTCAACACCTCCTTGACCTTGAGGTGCAGCACGCCAGAGCCAGTGAAGACCTCATCGAGGCACGCCATGCTCTGCGTCTTTTACAGCATGGTTTCAACAACCTGCTTGGCATTCCCGAAGGGCCGGTACATATTGACACCAAGGGTTCCCCCGCCCAAAAAGTGCCGCAAAAGCAGGATATCTCCTCCCGTTCGGAACTCAAATCCATCGACAAAAGTATCGCTGCGGCACAACAGAGCCTGATTGTCGCCAGATCCTATAAATTGCCCAAAATAGATGGTTTCGCCCGTTACCAATACGACAGGGGTTTTATCGACAACGGGGATGGCGGCTCATGGATGACCGGCGTAGCCTTGCGGCTACCTCTCGCCGACGGCGGTCTGACATCCGCAAAGACGCAGGAGGCAAAAGCCGCTATTCGCGAGCTCAAGGAAAAGCGACGAAAAACCAAATTGCTCCTCGGCCTTGAGCTGCAGCAAGCCAGGCAGGACCTCCAGCAGGCCAAACAGAGCATGGCTGTCACCGTGAAAATGGTCCAACTGGCACAGGAAAGCGCCAGACTGAGCCGTGCACGGTTTAAAGAGGGACTGGTGCTCTCCTCTGATCTTATTGAAACGGAACGACGCTTGACCGACGCCTTGCTTCGCAATTCACAGGCCAAATCGCGCCACCGTATCGCCATCGCCAATCTACGCAAAACCATTGGCCTGCACCAGTTTTAGCACTTTTCTTTACAATCGTTTATCGTAACTACTTATGAGGGAAGCACCATAAGGTAACTAACCCCGGTATTTGTAACTGTTTGCAGGATGCAGGAGATTCTCGCAGGGGCACGGCGTGCCGTGCCCCTACTGATCGCGGGAAAATCTGGTGCCCTGTGAGCAGTTACCAATTATCAGTTGATTTCATCAGGAGATCGCCATGCCCACCCACCACTATCTCACAGGTTGCGCCATCCTGTTCTTTATCCTACTCACCGGAGGTTGCGGCAGCGACAGCGATACAGAACATACTCCATCTACCGCGCAAGCCCCCGTCAAGGTTCAAACCTTCCAGGTTGCTACAACCCGGCTTGCCGACCAGGTTGAAATCATGGCGACGGTACAGGCTGCCAAAAGCGCCGTTATCTCCTCCAGGATCAGCGGCAACATCACCGAAATCCATGTCAGCCCCGGTTCTTTTGTAAAAAAAGATCAAAATCTTGTACAAATCAGCGCTGAGGAAATCTCCGCAAAAGTGCTCCAGGCCAGGGCTCAGCTCAGTCAGGCAGAACGCAACCTCAAGCGCGAGCAAAAGCTCCTGCAGCAAAAAGCCGCCACCAGGGAAGCGGTAAAATCACTTGAAGATACCCTCAAAATAGCCCAGGCCAACTACAGGGAAGCAAAAACAATGCTGGGGTATACCACTGTAACGGCGCCCTTTGACGGTCGTATCACTCGCAAGATTGTCGATGTAGGCGACCTGGCGGTTCCCGGCAAGCCACTTCTTCATATGGAAAATGAAGAGAACATCCAAGTGTTCACCGATGTTCCAGAAACACTGGCATCCCATGTAAAAATGGGCATGGAGATGGACATCTCGGTTCCGGTAGCCTCCCTTGACATCACCGGAACCGTGGCGGAGATCACGCCGATAGCCGATCGCCAGTCACGCACCATTGCCATCAAACTCGATATTGATAACCATCCTGCACTGCGTTCCGGACAATTCGCCCGAGTACGGCTACCGGGCACCACTGTACAGACCATCGTAGTACCGCCCAAAACTGTGCATTCCTTCGGCCAGATGGAGCGGGTCTTTCTGGAAGATCAGGGCAAGGCGCGGCTCCGCCTGGTCAGAACCGGTAAACACTATGACAACGGCATTGAAATTCTTTCCGGGTTGAGCGATGGAGATACACTTGTCTACCAGGAAGAAGGACAGCTCCACGATGGGCAACCTATTGTGACAAACTGACCGAATGATTCGGCACCAGAATATCACCAAAGAATACATCGCTCCACGTAACTACTTACGGGGGAGGCGACGTAATGTAACTATCCCCAGCATTTGTAACTGCTTGCAGGATGCCGGAGATTCTTGCAGGGGCACGGCGCGCCGTGTCCCTACAAGTGAAGCGTATTGGTCATACGTAAGCCAGGTGGTTCGCGGGGAGCCCTGGTGCCCTGTGAGCAGTTACAGCTCCACTTTCCAATAAATAATCCTACGATGTGATTCCAATGAAAAATGACAATGTACCAGCCCCGGGATTTGCCGGCACCGTTGCCAAGGCCTTTATTCATTCAAAGCTTACGCCGCTTTCCATTGTGGCGTCATTGCTGCTGGGAATCATGGCGGTGGCATTTCTGCCCCGGGAGGAAGAGCCACAGATCAAAGTGCCGATGATAGATGTTATGGTTGCCATGCCCGGTGCCACCCCCAAGGAAGTAGAGGAGCGTGTTTCCATTCCCATGGAAAAATTGCTCTATGAACTTCCCGGCGTGGAATATATCTACTCCACCTCAATGCATGGTAAAAGCCTACTCATTGTCCGTTTTTATGTTGGAGCCGACCTGGAAAACTCCATCGTCAGGCTCAATCAGAAACTTGCTACCAATTTTGACCGCATTCCCCACTCGGTCTCCCAGCCCATCGTCAAACCGCACACCATTGATGATGTCCCCATCCTGGCCCTCACCTTCCACAGCCCCGATTACGACCATTTCATGCTGCGCCGCCTGGCGGCCCAGGTGGATGACTCCATAAAAAGCATCAAGGACGTTGCTGAAACCAACATCATTGGAGGGACCAAACGGCAACTGCGCATTCTTTTCGATCCTCTGCGGCTCAGCGCACGGGATCTCACCGTTAATGAGGTGATTCCTAAAATTCAACAGGCCAACAGCCAATCCTACAGCGGCAGCTTGAAGACACTCAACAATGAGATTGAACTGCAAACTGGGCAATTTTTCCAAAATAGCGAAGAGGTGGGCAGAGTCGTTGTGGGCGTTTTCGCAGAAAAACCCGTGTATCTCAAAGACGTTGCCACCATCGTCGACGGGGCCGAAGAACCGGATAATTACGTTATCTACGGCGGTAGAAATACCCAGGGCCGCGAGGCGGCGGTGACGCTTTCCATTGCAAAACGTCCCGGCGCCAACGCCGTCAGTGTGGTGGACGATGTCCTCAAGAAGGTTGACAGCCTCAAGGGGACTCTCATACCGCACAACATTGAAGCCTCGATCACTCGCAATTACGGTGCAACGGCGGCGGAGAAGTCCAACGAACTTCTGCTGCATATGGGTATTGCCGTCTTTGGGGTGGCTCTTTTAATACTGTTGTTTCTAGGCTGGCGGGAGTCCATCGTCGTTATGCTGGCCATTCCCTCGACGCTTGCTCTGACGCTGTTGGTTTTTTACCTCTACGGCTACACCTTAAACCGTATCACCCTCTTTGCGCTCATCTTCTCCATCGGTATCCTGGTTGATGACGCCATCGTTATTGTGGAAAACATCGTTCGCCATGTTCGTTTGCCGGGCAGCTCAAAGAAAAGCTTTACCACCATTGCCATCGATGCTGTCAGTGAAGTCGGCAATCCCACCATCCTGGCAACCTGGGCGGTAATTGCGGCCATCCTCCCCATGGCTTTTGTGGGCGGACTGATGGGCCCCTATATGCGCCCCATCCCCATCGGAGCGACAGCGGCCATGCTCTTCTCTCTGGCCATCGCCTTTACGGTGACACCATGGGCGGCCACCCGCATCCTCAAACGTGAGCACTTCAGCGCCGACGGAAATGAGGTTGAACAGGCCCCGGATGATTTCTTCACCCGGCTGTACCATCGAATCATGGACCCCTTGCTGGCCCATCCAAGCTGGCGCATTTTCTTTTTTATACTCATTATCGCCCTGCTTCTGCTCAGTTTTTCCCTGGTGTATCTGGGCAAGGTGGAGGTCAAAATGCTGCCCTTTGACAACAAGAGCGAATTTCAGATTATTCTTAATATGCCGGAGGGTTCCACACTCGAAAAAACCTCCAGGGTGGCTCTGGAGATGTCGGAAGCCATTGCTGAAGACCCGGCCGTGGACAATTATCAGGTCTATGCCGGAACCGCCTCTCCCTATAATTTCAACGGCCTGGTGCGCCATTACTTTTTGCGCAGCGGGCCCACCGTCGCCGATATCCAGGTCAACCTTTTGGCCAAGCATCACCGCAATGAGCAAAGCCATGCCATAGCCCAGCGTATCCGGCCCGCTATCACGGCTATCGCCAAGCAATATGGAGGTGTTGTTGCCGTTGCCGAGGTGCCTCCCGGCCCACCGGTGTTGCAGACACTGGTCGCTGAAATCTATGGCCCTACGGAAAGCGACCGGCTCGATCTGGCTCAAAAAGTAAAAAATATTTTTGCAACAACCGAAGGAGTTGTTGATATTGACTGGTTTCGGGAAGCTAAGAGAAACCGTAAAGTAATAACCGTCGATAAGGAAAAAGCGGCTTTAAACGGCGTCTCGGAAGAGCTGGTGACCCGAACCATCGGTATCGCCACCCATGGAGCCTCGATTGATCTTTTCCATCAGCCGCGGGAGAAGGAGGAGGTCAATATTATTTTCGAATTGCCCAGACATCGCCGGGCACGGATAGACTCGCTGCTCAACATATCCGTCAGACCGGACATGGCGCCGCAAGCCCCCCTTGTACCGCTTCGTGAACTTGTTCATGTAGAGGAACAAAAGGTGGAACAGCCCATTTATCGCAAAAATCTCAAACCGGTGATCTACATCACGGGAGATGTTGCGGGGAGTGTGGAAAGCCCCGTTTATGCGATACTCGATATGAACGAACGCATTAAAGAAATCGATGCCACTCAATCTGGCGGAACAACATCCAAGGTTGAGATCTTTAATCTCAACCAGCCATTCATGGATACAACCACGGCAATGAAGTGGGACGGTGAGTGGCATATCACTCTTGAGGTCTTTCGGGATCTGGGGATTGCCTTCTGTGTTGTCATGGTGCTTATCTATATGCTCATGGTGGGGTGGTTCAAGGATTATGTTACTCCGTTTGTGGTCATGGCGGCCATTCCTTTCTCTCTCATAGGCATCCTGCCGGCGCATTGGGGACTTGGCGCCTTTTTCACCGCTACTTCCATGATCGGATTCATGGCCGGTGCCGGAATTGTTGTACGCAACTCCATTATTCTGGTCGATTTCATCGAATTGCGCATAGCCCAGGGACAGGAGCTTGCCCATGCGGTGACGGAAGCCGGGGCCGTTCGCTTTCGCCCCATGCTGTTGACCGCCCTGGCGGTGGTTGTCGGTGCCTCGGTAATCCTGGCCGACCCGATTTTCCAGGGCCTTGCCATATCACTCATGTTTGGTGAGATCGCCTCACTGCTGGTGAGCCGGATGGCCGTGCCGGTGCTCTATTATATGGTGAAGAAGCACCAATATTAAGGCCACCTTGAAGAACAAAAGCACTATCAAGAGGTAACTGCTCATGGGGGAAGCGACGTCATGAAACTACCCCCGGCATTTGTAACTGCTTGCAGGGTGCCGGAGATTCTTGTAGGGGCACGGCGCGCCGTGCCCCTACAAGTGAAGCGTATTGGTCATACGTAAGCCAGGCGGTTCGCGGGGAGCCCTGGTGCCCTGTGAGCAGTTACCTCAAGAGTAGATGATTTTACAGCTAAAATCACTCCCCAAGATTGCTCTCTTCAAACGCACCTGCTGCAGGAGCATCCGTATCACCAGGAAAGGTAAAATCTGACGCATCTTCTGATAGCCTATCAGATGCTTGCCCGGCTTGTTGTGTCTCCGCAGCTTTGGTCTCCTCAAGCAGGTTGGGATCAAGGGCATTCATCTCCTGCTCGACTCGTTCAATATTGTCCTGCACTTTTTCATTAATACCTACCTCGGGATATTTTTCCAGAATCCCCTTGAGAAGCTTTCTTGATTCAACAAGAAGCTTCTTTTTCATCTCGGCATCGGAGGTTTTGGTATAGCGTATATAGAGATCTGCAGCGTCTCTTCGTGCACTTTTAGCAGCCAGCAGGGTAATCTCGTCTATTTTGTCCCTGGCTTTGGCAAAATATTCAGTCTGCAGCAGCGTCTGGAAAATACCAATCGCCGCTTCATAGTCTCCTTCATCCACCTTGAGCATGCCTTCGTTCCAGCGTTCCTGCAACTCCTGCATTTTCTCCACTTTGCGGGTTTCTCTTTCCACCGCTTCCGCCAGCACCAGATCTTCGTTCTTGTTTTTTACCCGTTGTTTCTGCTTTTCACTAATAAGATCGGTGGGAATGGATTCCAGTTTCTTGATCGCATCCAGATGTTTCTTTTCAGCGGCCAGCGTATTGACTTCCTTAAAGAATTCTTCGAACCACTTGTCCGCGTTTCTGTCGGCTTCTTCCTTGATCAAATCAACATTAGAGGCAACCGGCGAATAGGGATACTCCTGGAGGAACTCATCCGCCTGCCAGACAATCGTATAGCCATCCCGCTCAGGGACGAACCCAAGAAAATTTTTCAAGAGTTTTGAAAATTTGGTCAGTTCCTCCCCCTGTCCACCACTCCTTTCAAGAATATTGAGCTGCAAGGTTGCCCATTCCTCAATACTTCCCAGATTTTTATAATCTCGGGATATGTTATTATACTGCTCCTCAGCGGCTTCATAGTTTTCGGAGGCGGTATAAAGGTCCGCCAGCCGTTTGCGCAGGGACAGAAGGTCGGTTTTCTGCCTGTCTGAAGCCGACATTTCATCAACAATTTCCTGATAAACCTGCGCCGCCTTTTTCTCCTGATGCTGATACATCAGCGCATTGCCGTAATGTATTCTCGTGCGCAGATTTACTCTGTCACGCTGTTGTTCTGGAATCTGCCGCCAGATTTTAACGACCTCCTCATACTCCTTGCTCGTCATATATCTCTTGATCAGGGTTTCCAGCTGTGGCAAGTCGGCATCCTCTTCCCGACTGGCCCAGTCGACCAACTCGTCACCTTCTGGTGCAAACAGCTTGCCGCAGCGAGACTCGAGAAAAGAGATATCGCTTTTTTGCAAGTCCATCACTTCCTTGGCACCGATAATAAGCGAAGAAGAACTGCTGGTATCGAGGCGAAGCATGTCGGAACGCAGCTGATTGTAGCCATCAAGTACATTCTGTAGATCGACAAAGCAGTTCACCAGGATTTGCGAATCCTCCTGCGTCAACTCAAGCCCCGCTGACTGGGCATCCATTTCTTTCCAGCGCTCCAGTTTTCTGCCGTACTCAAAAATTCGGTCGTTAACATACCCCATCGACGGTAATGGCCCCTGCACCCCCAAGGTATCATTTTTTTGCCCAAAATCCCCTTTGCCGGGATATTGCTCCGCACTGTCCTGTTTCTCCGCCATATCGTCTTGAGCTGCCCGACCTTCCCGCCTAGTAACACTCTCATCCCGTGAAGACATCGTCGATTGGGAATCAAAAGCAGGGCTGCTCCTTGGGGAAACAACTTTTTTCCGCGGTACACCACACCCAGAAACCATCGCCAGACAAAACAACACTGCCATCACTTTTTTAAAAGAACCCATAGCTGTTATTCGTAATTTTCTCTTTATATGTTACATGGAACACACATCATTTCCATGCCCAGCTTTCTCCAACAGTCACTATTTTCCGGCCCTGAAACATTTCACTGAATATCACCATACCCATGATACACGGCAATGCAAGCAATGCCCCCACGTTCTCTCGCCTGCCACCCATGCAAGCAACACAACAAACTCACTTTTCCTGTTATACACTACCACCAGCCATATTGCCAGGCTGAACATTCCCGTCGTTAGAGAAGTTCGCGACAACTTGGGACAGTAATGAAGAGGTGGATATCATTGCATCAAGGTCTCTTCAGAAAAAGATGACACCTTCCAGAACGGGGCAAATTGCCTTTCAGGGACAAATTCTCCCTGTTGGTTCATTTTACCAAACGTCATGATTGAAGGGCTGTACCTGTCCGTTACACCAACATTCATATTTTTGTCCGGTATCACTCCACCTTCATCAGGATCCACGGCTATATTGACCTGCCCCAAATCTCTGCGCTGTAGCTGCAGGCCGTTAAAAGACAAATCAACGGGATCAAGCCGCGATACATACTGTTCACGATGCACGATGCCCTTTATAATCTCACTCCATATAGGAAGTGCACCGGCCGAACCTGCGATCCGTGTTGCGCCTTTTTTCATGGGTTTATTATCGTCAAAGCCGACATAAACCCCGACCGCGTAGCCATCCTCCATGGATAAACTATCACCGGTCTCCGCCAGCGATGGGAGAAAACCGAAAAACGAGGCATTGGTGTATCTGTTTGCAGTACCGGTTTTGCCCAGAACGGGAATGGAGAGTTCAAGCTTATTAATAACATTTCCCTGCTGCCCGGCATCGTTTTCACGCAACTTGATGCTTCTGTCGGCATATTGTCCCGTGCCATGCTTGATGGTATTTTCCAGAATATGACCGATGCTCAGCGACGTTTGCGGCGCAAGAACCCGGCGAGCACGACGCTCCGGTTCATAAAGAATTTCTCCTTCCGCTGATTCGATTCTGTCTATCACGCTCAGCAACACATTACTCTCGCTGTCGAACGCACCCGCATCAACCACCTTACCCGTGGCAAGAGCCTCATAGATCCGTAATGTCTCCAAAAGAGTGACGACATTGGAGCCGAGCGGGAAGGAAAGTACCGGCTCAAGATCGCTTTGCACACCCATCTCCCTGGCCAGCGCAATGACATATTTGAGTCCAACCAGTATTCTGTAATCATAAACATCCTGCAACACCTCACGGCTGTAGGGCGGTAAGGCTTCGAGCGTTTCCATTTCCCTTTCAAACTGCTTGCGCAAAAGATCAAATGCCCCGGCAGCGACCCTCTTGTCAAGGATAACATCCTTCCAGAACTCTTGGCGTTGCCCAGCATCAAAGCTCTGCAGAAGATTCCGCAGGTCCTGCCGGTTGACCCGCTGCATCCCTCCGCTCAAGGAAGGATCACCGACAAAGTGATAACGCTTGGAAAAATGATCATAAAACAACTCCGGCGCATCACTTTGGCTATCCGTCCCTAAAGAGAAATCACCGCCGTACCACAGGGTGCGTTCGTACTCCTGCAGCATGGTATGAATCCTTTCAATATCAAGATAATTATCGGCTAGGATATCAAGGCGCAGTTCCAATTCTTCTCGCCTGTAGCCGCCCCCTTTGCTTCGCAGTTCTCCACGGATATTTTCGGCAAAATCGTCAAAATCGAGACCATAGTGCATCGCTTGAAAGAAATCATACGCACCGCTTCGACCGGCAAAAATCAAATCCGTTTCGATATTTGCGACGGCCCTGCGGAAAGCTGCTTTACGCAACTCATCATTGGTAATAACAATGCCGTATGTATCTCGAATACGGCTTCTGAAACGGGACTGACGCTCCTGCTCGCCGTCACGAACGCGCGGCGCCATGTCGACATGGGCAGCCACTTCCCAGAACTGTTCACTGCTCAACTTATCGCAGAGATGGTACAATAGCCATACCGAGGCAACGTTCTCCGACTTGACACCGGCCCAGCTCATGGAAACGTAGTCAAAAGGCGAGTGATGATCGGGACGGGGGAAATAGGGCGTATTATGAAAAACAAAAACCTCTCGTGCATTCCGCAGACGATCACCACTGTTCCAGCCGAGTTGCAGAGCCGCACTGTACACAAACGGCTTAAAGGATGACCCCATGGTTCTTCGCGCATAAATGGCGCGATTGAAGAAGCGGTTCTGTACCCCTCCGGCCATTGCCTTAATGGTTCCATCCTTGATAACCAGTGCACCGCCTTTGAGTTCCGGAAATTTTTCCAGATCAAGCAGCGTCATTTGGTCCTCGCGCTTGCCGCGTACACTGACCCATACCGTATCGCCCTTGCGAAGCTGTTCAAGAAAGGTGTCGTAATCCTTTTCACTGACCGTGCTCCATGGGTTTTTCCGCCAGTGGACACGTGCCTTGACAAGACGTTGCAACCCCTTTTTGTCAATAACCGCACTGCCGAATCTTCGCCCCAGGTCAACGGTAATCATGGGGCCGGATTCAGTTTTTTCTATTTTTGCTATTGTTCCGAAAACAAAAGATTTTTTCTCTAGATCCGTGTCACCGTCATAATCAAGTTCCTTCAGCTCCCGCTGCACTTCCTCACGTTCATAGCCGCGTAACCGTACGTCGAGCCGAGACAAATCATGGCGCAGGGAGTAAAGCGTCTCATCCTGCATTATCTTATCAACCGTGGTAATGATACGTATTCCGGAAGTGGAAATATTATTGATATTATGTTGCTCCAAGGCCCTGGTCACTTCCTCCGAGGTCACCGCGTCTTTGACCATTTCCATAACATAATCGAGCGAATAGCCAAAACGTCCTTTGTTGAAACCGATATCGCTCAACGTGGCCAGGCCATGCTGATACTCGTCTATCATGTCAAGCTCGAGCATCTTTGCCAAAACATAGTTGACCCTGGTGCGACCACGCTCTAGAGCTTTCTGCCTGCCTTCCTTGGATTTTTGGACAAAGGGATTGTAGGCATTGGGCCGTTTGACGCTTCCTGCGATATAGGCGCACTGGAGAAGATTGAGTTCCTCCGGCTTTTTATCAAAATAGTAGCGGGCCGCTACCCCGAGCCCATGGCCGTTGCCGCTGACATAAAACTGGTTGGCATAGAATTCAAATATCTTCTCTTTGGAATAATGATACTCAAGTCGAAGCGCAAAAAGCAGTTCCTTGAGCTTGGCCTTGATGGAGCGACTTTGTCGTTTAAAGAGATTTTTAGCGGTCTGCTGAGTCAGGGTTGAGCCTCCCTGAACAATTCTTCCCGATTGAATGTTTTTGATGGCGGCCCTGGTTATCCCCATGACATCAAAACCGAAATGAGAAAAAAAACGGTTATCTTCGGAGGCCACCAGCGCATTTATAAAGTTTACCGGAATCTCCTCATAGGGAACATACTGCCGGTGGGCCTTATCGAAAAAAACCCCAAGCCGGGTTTTGCCGTCATTGTAGAATACCGGACTCTCCTTGCCCAGGATGCTTTTGATATTTTCGGGTTGTATGACCTTACCGGGATGCAGGGCTATAAACCAATATAAGGCACCTGCACCTGAAAGCGCCGCGATCAATAGAAGGATGGAGAGCGACCAGAAAATTTTTTTAAGCATAGAGTATTGTTGGGCAACCAGCATTCAAGTTTCAGGAAAAACCGCAGAAAAAACCATTTGCGCCAATCGTAAAATCGGCTCACTTTGATATTGTGCTTGCAATTCAGGCGATTATAAGTTTTAAATATGTATTTTGGGTTGTATTTTGCACATGTGAATGTACATCGTTGCCGGATATAACTCAAGTTGCATATGTTTATTTTTTCTCTTTTCCAAATAATTCTGAACCAATAGGACAACACGCTTACTAATGACTATTCTCCGAGTATACGTTCTTCTCCTCCCCGTAATCCTTCTCACATTCACCGGATGTGCTTCTAAAGGAGTCTTTGACGACCTTGTCGGCCTCAATAAAGAGGGCACCAGGGATGCGAGCAGTCTGCCTGCAGTCACAGAGCAGTCACCGGCCCCACCGGAGGAGCTCCTGCCACAGCCCGTCGAAGCAGAACAATGCATTACCGAGGAACTCGATGCTTTGCAAAAAACCGGATCATGGGAGAAGCCGGAGGCTACACCTATACAGGAAAAAATACCCAAATACGATTTCCCCGTGGTTATGAACAAACAGGTGGAAATGTATCTTGAACTGTTCCAAAACCGGCAAAAGGTCTTCTTTGAACGCTGGTTGGTTCGTTCTACAAAATATAAGGACCTTATTCACAGCGAACTCGAGCAGGCAGGACTTCCCAAGGATCTTCTGTATCTTGCCATGATAGAAAGCGGCTTTAACCAGAGAGCTCGCTCGTATGCCAGCGCAACCGGCATGTGGCAGTTTATGAAGGGAACCGGCAAGGACTACAATCTCAACGTCGACCGCTACATAGATGAACGACGTGATGCTGTAAAATCAACCAAGGCCGCCGTCGACTATCTCGCAGATCTCTACAACCAGTTCAATGACTGGCACCTGGCCGTGGCAGCCTATAATGGCGGTCCCGGAACCATTCGCAACGGCTTGAAAAAATATAATGTCACAACCTTCTGGGAACTCGCCGAAAAGCGCTATCTCCGGCTTGAAACCAAGCGGTATGTCCCGAAGCTGATTGCCACCATCCTCATAGCCAAGGATCCCCAGAAATATGGGTTCGACAATATTCCCTATGCCGAGCCGCTCCAATTTGACACCCTGGAGGTCGGTCCGGGATTCAGCCTCGACGCCCTGGCACTGGTCTGCGACAGCTCCAAAAAGGACATCAGGCTGCTCAATCAGGAACTCAAAACGGGGAAAACCCCACTCAACCAGAGAAAATACACCGCCAAAATCCCCAATAACTCCAGGGAAATAGCCCAACAGAATCTTTCCCGACTACACAGTGTTGTCAAAACCGGCTACAAAACCCATATAGCCAAGAGCAACGAATCACTCTCATCCATTTGCCGGAAATACAACATCAACACAACCACCCTGCTGAAAGTCAACAACCTTCGCGACAACAAACTGCAAAACGGCCAGCATCTGCGTATCCCTTACTCCACGGTGGACTATATGCTTGTTGCCGAAAATGGTGCGTCCATTGCCGGTTTTGAAGACAATTTGATCCTCCACACCATAAAGCCCGGGGAAACAATATCAAAAATCGCCGGGCAGTATTCCGTCCCCCAACAGATGATCGTTTCCTGGAACGGACTGGAAAGCATACATAAGATACGGGCAGGCCAACAGCTTGCTCTGTATATTGTCGATGAAGGCCAGAATATCGCCATTTCCGACACAACAGATCGGAACGTAAAATCCGCCAAAAGCAAGGCAAAAGGCGATGACAATTCAAATACGATCGTCCTGGCAGACAGTAAAAAACATCCAGCAACAGCAAACTCACACAATATGAGCTGGTATAATGTCAAGGCGGGAGATACCCTCTGGACCATCTCACGCCGGTTCAACACCTCACCAAAAAAAATAAAACGGTGGAACAACCTCACGTCCGACCTTATTCATCCGGGCAGCAAGCTTAAGCTTCGGGACGCTTGAGTCTAGAAGGCTCTCCGAGAATGCTTCCATCCCAACTCTTCGTTGTTTCAAAAAATAATGCCGGGAGGAAAGCGTTGGCTCCGATACCAGCTGTATCCCTGTGCTTATTTTTCTTTACAAGTAAGCCTTTCGTGGCCATCGTAGTGCTACATTGCATGCAGCTCCCAGAATAATCCGCTCGCTTCTCATACTATTACATGTTTACACCAGACACGACGCAGACCGACTATCCCGAGGATGTCCATATCGTCCGACACAACAACCAGACAATTTTCCTTATCGGTACAGCTCACATCTCTCAAAAATCAGTGGACCTGGTCGAAGCGACCATAACCCAGGAGATGCCTGATGCCGTCTGCATCGAACTCGACGACAAACGCTACGATGCACTGACCCAGAAGAAACGATGGGAGACGCTGGACCTCAAAGAGGTGATTCGCAAAAAGCAGCTTGCTACCTTGTTGATCAACATGCTCATGGCATCGTATCAGAAAAAACTCGGCAATAAATTGGGCGTTGCACCCGGAGCAGAACTCATCGCTGCCGCACGAACAGCTAAACAGCATGATATCCCCATCCTTCTCTGTGATCGTGATGTCCGCATCACCCTGCGGCGAGCCTGGAAATCAACATCATTTTTCAAAAAAGGCTATCTCTTCGCGGCATTGCTGGGGAGTTTTTTTGACCGAACCGAGGTGGACGAAGAAAAGCTCACCGAACTGAAAAAAAAGGATGTTCTGGAAGAGCTGATGGACGAAATGGGAGACACCCTTCCCGACGTTAAGCGCGTTTTGATAGATGAGCGGGATGTCTATCTGGCTGAGAAGATACGCTCCTGTAGTGCTGAGAAAATAGTCGCCGTTGTCGGAGCCGGACATGTCGGCGGCATTCTCAAACATCTCAATATCGACAACTCGGATAAGATGCAGGAGATCAGCACAATCCCGCCGGTCTCTCAAGTTTTCAAAATACTCGGCTGGAGCATCCCTCTTATTATTATCGGCTCCATTGTGACCATAGGTTTTAAAAAAGGGGCATCCGTTGCCGGCGCTAATCTTCTCTACTGGGTTCTGGCAAACGGTATTCCCTCCGCCGGCGGCGCGCTGCTGGCAATGGCCCACCCGTTTACAACCATCAGTGCCTTTGCCGCGGCCCCTGTGACCAGTCTCACACCCGTCATAGGCGCAGGATATGTCACTGCATTTATTCAGGTTATGTCATGCCCGCCGGTGGTGAAAGAATTTGAAACCGTGGCCGATGACATGTCTCACCTGACCAGGTGGTGGAAAAATAAGCTATTGCGGGTCTTTCTCGTCTTTATCCTCACTGGCCTGGGATCGGCTATCGGCACGTGGATAGGCGGCTACGAAATCGTCAAAAACCTCATAGGATAAAAACTCTTCAATCATGACTACATCGGAAAAATCCACAGCTTTGGAACTGAGCAATAAACAGGTAAAATATCTGCGCGGCAAGGGGCACTCGCTGTCTCCTCTGGTACTTATCGGCAAGGAAGGCATTAACGAAAATGTGCTTGAGGCAGTTGATGCTGAGTTGACTCACCACGAGCTTATCAAAGTGAAAATCGGCAGCAACAGCAGTGTTGACAAAAAAGAAGCTGCCGCCACTGTTCCTCAGACCAGCAAGAGCAATCTTGTACAGCTTATAGGCAAGACCCTGCTGCTCTACCGGCCTAACCCGGAAAAGCCCAAGGACAGGAGAATCCATCTTCCCGAGATTTAAGGGTATCTTGAAAGGCTACCTTGAAAAATGAGATTTTTTCTCCAAGGTCGAGGCGCGTGAGGGAATTTTACCGGAGACATATAGTTGATATTTCGAGGATAAAATTTTCTCGCGCAACAAAGAGATTGGAGAAAA
>Ga0136557_1001098_pt1 | contig 18469 bp, 13 predicted proteins | sample AntRauTorckE6832_FD_104796 | JGI IMG/M metagenome (GOLD analysis project Ga0136557, IMG submission 104796) | Saline lake microbial communities from Rauer Islands, Antarctica - Metagenome Torckler E6 #832 | ecosystem: Environmental > Aquatic > Non-marine Saline and Alkaline > Saline | place...
AACCATCGGTCAAGACTACAACAACATTATCTCCAAACGTGGAATAACTCTGCTCGCCGGCTGGTTTCCTCAGCCCTCACATCCTGTCCTCTTTACCCTCCAGGCCGATCTGCCCAGTGGCTTTACGGCCGTGACTGAAAGTGATCAGCCGCAAACATCGCCAAATGATCCGGCCACTTTCTTTTTTTCACACCCGCGACGACTGATCCATTTCACTGCCGCCCCTTTTAGTATCAACCACACCACGGTTCGCGACGGCCTCAAGGTGTACACTTATTTTTTCAAAGAGGACCAGCACCTGGCAGCAGGCTACCTCAAAGCAGCCCGTAACTACCTGCAGCTCTACGAAGAACTCATTGGTCCATACCCCTATAATCATTTCATCATTGCGGAAAACCAGCGCCCGACAGGGTTCGGCATGCCCACCTACACCCTGCTCGGCCGACAGGTCCTTCGGCTGCCCTTTATCAAGGACACCTCTCTTGGGCATGAGATTCTCCATTCCTGGTTTGGTAACTCGGTGGGTGTCACCTATCAGAATGGCAACTGGTGCGAGGGGTTGACCAGCTATCTGGCCGATTGGTTCTATCGTGAACAAAAGGGTGCGGGAGCACACAGCAGAAAAGAAAACATCATCAAATATCTCAGCCATGTCACCGAAAAAAACACCCTGCCCCTGAGCGATTTTACATCCGCAGGCCACAACCAGCCCATGGCAAAGACAGTGCGTAGCATCGGCTACATCAAAGGAGCCTTTGTTTTTCATGAACTGCGCACGATGCTGGGGGATCAACGCTTTTTTCAAGGACTCAGGCAATTCTACAAACACTTCCGCGGCAAAAGTGCCGACTGGAAAAACATTCAAACCACTTTCGAAGAAGTCTCCGGCTGCTCGCTGCAGAGGTTTTTCAAGGAACGTCTGCAGCGTACCGAAATAGCCGATATCGGCGTCAGCGAGATTACTCTCAACACCTCAACCGACCAACACACGCTGGAATTCATGATCCAGCAGAAAACAGCAGCCCCCTTTGCACTGAATCTTGCTTTCCGGGTCTCATCGGCAAATCACACAGCCACGTTCAAACGGAAAATTACCGAGACGGAGGAAAACATTCTCCTCCCCCTCTCCTTTCTCCCCGACACACTTACGCTTGACCCGGATTACGATATCCTCAGAAAGCTTGATGCAAACGAGCATAGCGCTACACTGTCATACTTCCTTGGGCCCCGCAGGGTAACCGTCGTGGTCGAAGACAGTGACAGAGAAATATACGCCCCCTTTCTCCAGAGCCTTGGCGGGGATAATTGGCACATAGGCAACAGTGAAGAGACAGCAAACAGCGAGCTGGACCGCAACGCGCTGATCCTGCTTGGTACCGACAACGGCGTGAGCAACATCCTCTTCGGGCCCTCTTCCCATTCTGCAGCGGGAGTTACGCTCAGAGCTCGAAAAAACCCGCTCAACAAGGATCTGCAGGTACTGCAGCTCATGAGCAGCAGCACTGCTCAAATGAAAGCGGCTGCACGCAAGTTGCGCCATTACGGCAAGTACTCCTATCTCCATTTTGATCACGGCGCAATAAAAGAAAAGCGCGTCTCGCACGAAACCTTCGGCAAAGTTTTCACCATCGCCGATCCCCCCAGGGCCATTCCCGCAACACCTTCACTTTCCTTTGCCGACACCATGGACAAAATAAAAAATGCCAGGGTCATCTATATAGGTGAACGCCACACCTCCACTGCCGACCATCACCTGCAGCACCTGGTTATCGAAAAATTATTCAAGCAAAACAAAAACACAGCCATCGGTATGGAAATGTTTCCCCAGGATAGCCAAACAGCCCTCAGCAACTATACCTCAGCAGGTGCCCCTCTGGGTGAAAAGGAGTTTCTCAAACGCTCACGCTACTTCTCGGTGTGGCAATACGACTACCGCTATTACAAGCCAATTCTTGATTTTGCCCGAAAAAACACTATCCCGGTGGTCGGACTCAATATCGATAGAGCGATCGTCTCCTCCATCTTTCGCAACGGCTCCACCGACAAACTGACACCGGCCCAACGCAGCCGTCTCCCCGCAATGCGCGATCTCTCACTGCCGGGATATTACCAACGTTTAGAAACCATGCACAGCATCCACCGCCATGGCGGTCATGGCAAAGGACAGTTGGCCGGCTTTATCCAGGCTCAAGCCATCTGGGACGAGGTAATGGCACAAAACATTGTCGATTATCTGCGCCGCAACCCAGAGAAACAAATGATCGTCCTTGCAGGTACACAGCATACGCGCAAAGACAGCGGTATTCCGCCCCGGGTGAAGAGACGGCTCAATGTGCCCCAGGCCGTTATCATGACCCGGCAAAGCACAGCAGCCCCCTCGCCGGCACTGGCTGATTTCTTCTTCTCCATGGACGCACGGTCCCTTTCCAGCGCCGGCAAGATCGGAATTTCTCTTGAAGAAAGAGAAAAAAAGGATAATACTTCCATTGTAATCGTTGAACTGAGCGAGGACAGTAACGCCGCTGAGGCGGGATTTCTCCCCGAAGACACCTTGATTTCCATCGACGGCTACGCGGTAAACAGTCTGGAGGACGTCAATATCGCCATGGTTGGAGCTGCGCCCGGAGACCTGATTCCCGTGACAATTCAACGATCATCCGGAGAAACATCGACACAGCATACCTTAACGGTGACGCTGTATGCACCGCCCCCACAACACGGCACCACCATGCCATAATAACTGCGTGCAGGTGATACTTGCACTGCCTTGAAGAGTAAAACCATGTTCGCCGGGAGAGCAATATGGACATGATCGCACGAATAGCAGAACAGAAAATTACCGAAGCCATGAAAAGCAGGAGCTTTACCTCCTCAAAATGGAAAAATAAACGATTGCCCCTGGATGATGACCACAATATTCCCGCTGATCTCAAAATGGCGTACAAAATACTGAAAAACAGTGGCTATCTTCCTCCGGAGATCGAGGAAAAAAAAGAGGCCCAACGCCTGGAAGAACTCATTGCCGCAACCGAGGACGAACACCAGCGCCTGCAACAGATGAAGAAATTAAACGTCCTGTTAATGAAAATCGATGCCAAACGTGGGACTCCAACCAATCTGGCACAGCAGGACGACTATTACCGCAAGGTAGTCGAGCGGGTAACACTCAACGCCAAACTACCGGGAAGAGCCAAATAAAGTCGCTTATCCCATAAGTAGTTACAAAAAATCAAAATAGCATTCATTGTGTCTTTTCAATAAACCCCGGAGAGAAGAAAGCTGACCTGACGGGCAGCACTCCCCTGCTGGGCCTCGGCGGCTTCACCGGCCTGTTGGCACGCCCTTTCATATTCTTGGGGTTGGTTTTGAAAATACTCTATACGGCTTTTAAGGTCGGCAACATTGTCCACCTTGAAACCACCTCCAACGCTTTCGAGCAGCCAAACGGCATCATGAAAATCATCCATGTGCGGCCCATAGAACACCGCTTTGTGCCAGACTGCCGCCTCCATTATATTATGCCCCCCCCTGAGGGCTAAACTGCCACCACAGAAAATAAAATCAGCAAGTCCGTACAGCACCGCCAACTCACCCATGGTATCGACCAGAATCATCGATGCCCGACGCTGCTCCTTGCCGCTTGCAAGCATGGTGAACAATTGGTAAGAGATCTTTTCCTGCTCCATTGTCGCTGTAATCGCAGGGAGCCGCTCAAGATGACGGGGTGCAACAATAAAAAGCGTGTCTTTTTTCTTTTGCAACTCTTTGTAAAGCCAGGCCAGTTCAACCTCTTCATCGCCATGAGTGGAACCGGCAACAAACACCTCCATTCCGTTGATGCCAAGAAGTTCTCTGTACTGCTCTGCCTGCATTATATGTTCCGCCGGTAATACTACATCATATTTAACATTGCCCTCCGCCTTGACACACTCCGCCGCTGCGCCAAGCGCGACAAATCTGTCCTGGTCCCTGGCGGAGATAACCGCAATCTTATCAAATTGCTCCATGGTATGGCGTACCAAAAATCGTACTCGCCGGTACGTTCCATAGGATTTGCGGGAGATTCTGCCGTTTGCCATGCACAACCGAACCCCGTTGCGCGCCAGTCCATCTATGAGCACGGGCCAGAGCTCTGTCTCCAGACAGACATAGATATCAGGCCGGATCGCTGCAATGGCGCGCGCGACGATGCCTGGGACATCAAGGGGCGCCAGGAGGCATTCGACTTCATCACCGAGCTGACTCTGCGCCACCCGCCAGCCATGCACCGTCATGACGGTAAGAATAATCCTTGCCCCCGGCTGGTGAGATTTGATTGCATGTATAATGGTACGGGCGGCTTGAACTTCACCAACGGAGGAGGCATGCACCCAAATAGTCTTTTCTCCCGCCTGCTGAAAAAGAACCGAGGGATAATAGCCAAAGCGCTGCCCTAATCCCTGACGATGCCGACCGGAGACCAAAATACCAAAAAGCAGCAGCGGCAGACTGCAATAAAACAGCAACGCCACTATGATCCTATACAGCACAAACACTCGACACCCTCAAAAAGATATTGATATTGTAGATAAAACATATTTCATTTCCACAGCAATAATAAATCCGTTATAATACGCGACGTCAATGCAAAAGAAAAGCGTATTCTGATTGCCAAGCTCAGCTCGAAGCACTAGGAGATTATCCGAGAATAGGCATTCTCGGACAGCCTCCTAAAAAGTGTTCCCAGCACTGTGCAAGAGACTTTGGAAAAATTCCACAGAGTGGTTACCTTGATTCGCGTAGCTCACGTATCGCGCTCATGAGGCACCTTTGGCAATAACAAAAAATTCCCAACACCGCACCACTTACCATCGGAGCAACTCTATGTGTTACGCTGTATATAAAACAGTATATAAAATAACAACCGTATTGTTATCTGTAGTACTGAGTGTATTGATACCCGGCAGTTTTTTATTCATTTTATCTGGAGAACGTGTAATGGCAGAAACACCACAAAAAGACGGACTGTATGCTGAATTTACTACCGCAAAAGGCACAATCATCTGTGCGCTGGAATTTGAGAAAACCCCACTCACCGTCGCCAATTTCGTCGGCCTTGCCGAGGGGACAAAGGAACTCGGCGGCGGAGCCGGAACCACCGGCCGGCGATTTTATGACGGCTTGAGTTTTCACCGTGTTATTCCCGATTTCATGATCCAGGGTGGGTGTCCTCTGGGCACCGGAACCGGCGGCCCCGGCTACACATTTCCCGACGAAATCGACCCCAGTCTCAAACACGATACGCCGGGAACGCTCTCCATGGCCAATGCAGGTCCTGGAACCAACGGCAGCCAGTTTTTTATCACCCATGTCGCCACACCATGGCTTGACGGCAAACATACCGTTTTCGGTCACGTTATAGAGGGCCAGGACGTTGTCAACGCCATCGAAAAAGGGGATGCCCTTCACTCCATTTCCATCATTCGTGTGGGCGAGGCAGCCGAGAATTTCAAAAGTGATCAGGCTGCCTTCGACAATCTTCTTGCCACAAGGGAAGAACGGGCCCAACAGAAGGCCCTTGACGCTGCTGAAGCAACACGAGAAAAGATTGAGCAAAAGTGGCCGGACGCCGCCACCTCCCAATCTGGGCTGCAATATGTCGTCGTTGAAGAAGGAACAGGTGAAGCCACGCCGGACAAAGGGGAAACTATTAAAGCCCACTATACCGGCAAACTGCTTGACGGCCCAAAATTTGACTCCTCCTATGACCGCGGGCAGCCGATAGAATTTCCGGTGGGTACGGGCCGTGTCATCAAGGGCTGGGAGGAGGCCTTCCTCTCCATGAAAAAAGGAGAAAAACGCGTACTTATTATCCCACCGGAGCTTGGTTATGGACCTGCAGGCCGTGGTCCGATCCCCCCAGATGCCACTCTGGTTTTTGATGTAGAACTGGTCGATTTCTAAAGCTGATTACCAACCAAACTCAGTTAATCGACCCAGGACCGCCAATACAACAAGGACGGCATATACAGGAGGACAGCATGAACTATCAAGATCTTATTGTAGAGAGAAATGATACGCACATTGTTTCCATAACCCTTAACAGACCGGACCAACTCAACACCTTCACCTCGTTGATGGCTGCAGAACTCCACCAGGCACTGATATCGCTGGACAGCGATCCAAATATCAGGGTAATCGTCATCAAAGGAGCGGGAAAGGCTTTTTGCGCCGGGATTGACATCAATGAGCTGGAAAACAAAACCGCCCTTGAGTACCGTGCCTGGATCGAGCATATGGAAAAACCGCTCATCGCCATCTCGCAGCTGGACACACCCGTTATTGCAATGGTCCAGGGGGTCGCCGCCGCCAACGGCATGGGTTTGGCAGTCGCCGCCGATCTTACCATCGCCGCCGAAAATGCCAAGATGGGGCTCACAGCCATTAATGTCGGACTCAACTGTGTTGGTCCGGTCATTCCTGTTGCCCGTGTTGTAGGAAGGAAAAAAGCCCTTGAGCTGCTGCTCTACGGCGATCTCATCAAGGCCCCCGAAGCACTGGCCCTGGGACTGATCAACAAAACGGCACCCAAGGAGGAACTGGAAGCGAAAACCTATGAATGGGCCAAAACACTTGCCCAGAAAAGTCCCGTCGCCATCCAGATTGCCAAAAAGGGATTCTACGGTTGCGAGGATATGGGCTATCTCAACCAGTTCAATTTCATGAACGATGCCTTTGCCAGGCTATGCACCACCGATGATGCCAAGGAAGGCGTCAACGCCTTTCTGGAAAAACGCAACCCTGACTGGAAAGGTTGTTAAAAGGTAACTGCTCACAGGGCACCAGGGCTCCCCGCGATCAGCCTGGCTTACGTATGACCAATACGCTTCACCAGTCTGATCGCGAAAATCTCCGGCACCCTGCAAGCAGTTACAAATGCCGAGGATAGTTACATTACATCGCTTTCCCTGTAAGTAGTTACGTTAAAAGCGATACTGTGCGCCTGTTCCTCCATGGGATCGGGACTTTCCTTAGGGTCCAAGAAGTGAACAGGCTTAGAGTTCCAGGTCTTCGGCAATGCCTTGCATTGCCGCAAGACTCAGAGCACAGAAATCCGCAAGGGGAATGCCGGCAAGCTCACATTCCTTGATAGTCTCTCGGTTGGCACCGCGAGCGAATGCCTTTTCCTTAATGCGTTTACGAACCGATTTTGGCTTGACCACAGAGAGTTTCTTGGCGGGATTGACTAGGGCGGTGGCTATCACCAGACCGGTAATGGTTTCGCCTGCCGCCAGGCTGTGATGAAAGGTGGTGGTGCGCTGCTCTCCCGGGTGGGCTTCAGGATTATGCAGTCGTATCGCCTCGACAATCTCCCTGTCGATGCCCTGCTCCGTGAGAATTTCCGCTGCTTCGCGGGTATGATTGGCAAGATCTGGCTGCGTCTCCGCATCCAGATCATGAAGAAGACCGGCAAGGCCCCATTTATCCCGGTCCTCTCCCAGCTTTTCCGCCATGGCCGTCAGCACCGCTTCGGACGCAAGACAGTGCTTGAACATATTGGTGTTTTTGACCCGACTCTGGAGTAGACGCAGGGCATCCTCCCTGGAAATTCCATAGTTTTCGTATGACATGTTACCTCCCGGTCATCTCTTTCGTCTTTAACTGCTCACAGGGCACCAGGGCTCCCCGCGATCAGCCTGGAAAACTATTGTGTGGCTATGTTTTTCAGGCTGATCGCGTGCAGATGAGGTGCTGCTGTAGAGATACCTAGCTTTAATATTTCAACCCCACTCGATCACGAACCAGATCAAGCGTTACCACCGCCTTTTCCCGAGCTTTGACGGCACCGTCAGTGAGAATTTTGCGTAACATTTCAGAATCATCAAGATATTCGCTTTTCCTGCGGCGCGCTTCAGCAAAAAAATCGTTGAGGATATCAACCAGTTCAAGTTTTATATAGCCGTAGGCGGCACCACCGTTGACATAAAGATCATGGACTTCCGCAACCCTTTGCGGCGGGGCAAAAAGCTTGAACATATTGAAAAGATTGCATTTCACAGGGTCTTTGGGATCGTCCACCGGTGTTGTGTCGGTTTCAATGGCCATAACCCGCTTTTTTAACTGTTTGCCCTCGAGAAATATGGGAATGGTATTGTTATAAGATTTTGACATTTTCTGTCCGTCAAGCCCGGGAACAACCGCTGTCTCCTCGGCAATCGCCGGTTCCGGCACAACAAAGGTCTCGCCGAATTCTGTATTGAATTTCTGGGCAAGATCGCGTGCAACCTCGAGATGCTGTTTCTGGTCCTTGCCCACGGGCACCTTGTCGGCCTGATAGAGTAATATGTCAGCGGCCATCAACACAGGATAGGAGAACAAGCCGTGGCTTGCCGCGATTCCCTTGGCAACCTTATCCTTATAGGAGTGGCAACGCTCCAGAAGACCCATGGGGGCAAGGGTAGAGAGAACCCAGGTCAACTCACACACCTCCGGGACATCGGACTGTACCCAAAAGGTACATTTCTGAGGATCAAGACCAAGGGCGAGAAAGTCTGCTGCCGCCTCCAGGGTTCCCCGGCGTAATTTCTCTCTGTCATGGACAGAGGTCATGGCATGCAGATCAACGATAAAGACATACAAATCGGAATTTTCCATAAGTGAAATCATAGGCTTCATCATGCCGAAATAATTTCCTATATGGAGCTGACCAGATGGTTGGATACCGGATAATACTTTCATAATCTTCTTTGGATTGTTTCATGGCAGTGCAGTCAAAAAAACCTCAACCGTTTTCGCTGCAGGCACACAATGTTATTTTTGATTACCAATAAAGCTCAGCCCGAAGTACTCAAGGGCAAGGAGTCTTGGCCTGTTATTTTTCATGGGTATCTGCAGCCAGGACGGCTGCAGCTAAGCCCCCTGGGATGGTTTTACGGCGTCCCATGAAAAATAACAGCTTGGTGTTACGACCTTGCCGGCCGAACAAGACACTCAATGTACAGCCGTTAACCATACCGTAAATACATAAAAAAAGGGAGTGTGAAAAAAAATTTTCACACTCCCTCAATCCTGCAGGAGAAAAAGTCTATTTCACTTCTTCAAAATCGGCATCGACAACATCATCGTCGCCATCGTTCTTGCCACCTTTGCTGCCTGCTCCTCCTGCTGAACCGCCGCCGGCTGCTCCGCCACCACCCTGATCAGGGTTGTCCTTGGAAGCCTGGGCATACATCAGCTCTGCCAGTTTATGCGAGGCGTTGTTCAAAGCCTCAATAGCGGCATTGATTTTTACAATGTCATCGGAATCAAGCACGCTTTTGACATTTTCAATTTCCTTTTCAACATTGGAACGGGTCTCGGCATCAACCTTGTCACCGAGATCATCAAGGCTCTTCTGCGTTGCATGAACCAGGGCATCAGCCTGATTACGTGCCTCGACAAGCTCCTTACGCTTCTTGTCCTCATCGGCATGCAACTCCGCATCCTTGGTCATCTTCTCGATCTCTTCCTCGGTCAATCCGGAAGAGGCGGTAATTTTGATCGACTGCTCTTTGCCGGTACCAAGATCCTTGGCGGAAACATTGAGAATGCCGTTGGCATCAAGATCAAAGGTGACCTCGATCTGCGGAACTCCCCGTGGGGCCGGCGGAATATCGGCCAGCTCAAAACGGCCAATGGTCTTATTATGCTCGGCCATCTCCCGTTCACCCTGGATTACATGGATGGAAACCGCCGGCTGATTATCCGCCGCAGTGGAAAACACCTGACTTTTCTTAGTGGGAACCGTGGTGTTTTTCTCGATCAGCTTGGTTGTCACTCCACCAAGGGTTTCAATACCGAGTGACAACGGGGTAACATCGAGCAGCAGAACATCCTTGACATCACCCTGCAGAACACCACCCTGAATGGCTGCACCAATGGCGACAACCTCATCCGGGTTCACACTTCGATTAGCTTTCTTGCCGAATATCTCCTCGACTTTCTCCTGAACCTTGGGCATCCTGGTCATACCGCCAACAAGAATAACTTCATTGATGTCCGAAGCATCGAGCCCGGCATCCTTGAGCGCGATGCGGCACGGCTCCACGGTTCGCTGCACCAGGTCATCAACCAGTGTTTCCAGCTTGGCACGACTCAACTTGATATTAAGGTGCTTGGGCCCGGAAGAATCAGCGGTAATAAACGGCAGATTGATATTGGTCTCTTTGGTGCTGGAAAGCTCCATCTTGGCTTTCTCCGCTTCTTCCTTGAGACGCTGCAATGCCATCTTGTCACCACGCAGATCAATGCCCTGCTCCCGCTTGAACTCATCAGAAAGCCAATTGACTATGCGCATATCGAAATCTTCACCACCCAGGAAGGTGTCACCGTGAGTGGATTTCACCTCGAATACACCATCACCGATTTCCAGAATGGAAACATCAAAGGTTCCGCCACCAAGATCAAAGACAGCGATCTTCTCTTCGCCCTTCTTGTCCAGACCGTAGGCAAGTGATGCCGCTGTGGGCTCGTTAATGATGCGCTGTACATTCAAACCGGCAATCTTACCGGCATCTTTGGTGGCCTGACGCTGGGAGTCATTGAAATACGCGGGAACGGTAACAACGGCATCCGTCACCTCTTCACCAAGATACTCCTCAGCCGTCTGCTTCATCTTACCGAGCACTATGGCGGAAATCTCTGCCGGCCTGTACACCTTGCCCTCGACCTCGACGGATACGCTTCCGTTTGTACCTTCAACAATTTTAAAGGGGCTTATTTCGATAGATTTCTTGACTTCAGCGTCAGCAAATTTCCGGCCGATGAGGCGCTTGATTGCGTAGAGCGTACGTTCCGGATTGGTTACTGCCTGGCGTTTGGCGACCTGGCCAACCATTCGCTCGCCGTCATCCGAGAAAGCGACAATCGACGGTGTTGTTCTATTGCCTTCCGCGTTTGCAATAACCTTAGGGTCGCCACCTTCCATGATGGCCACACATGAGTTTGTGGTCCCAAGATCAATTCCAATAATTTTACCCATATTATTCTCTCCTTAACCTATATTCGGATTCTTCCAAATCCATTCATCTCAGTAAAATAAAAATTAAATTATCAACGTGTATAATCTTTGTCATCCTATACCATTTGTCAAGACAACAAAATTACAATCAAAACATAAAAAAAGGCCTACTCACTCGCTTTACCTGAAGAAACTATAACCTTAGCAGCACGCAGCAACCTATCTTTATAGAAATATCCTTTTTCAAACTCCGTTACCACATGGTTGGCCGGAACTGTCTCACTTTCCTGCATTGTCAAAGCTTCCTGTTTATTAGGATCAAAGGGCTGACCTTCGCTCTCTATAGCCTCGACCTCAAATTTATTCAGACTCGCATAAAGCGACTGTAATGTCAGCTCAACCCCTTCCATGAGACCGGCAAGTTTCTTTTCAGCGTCTGCATTTTCAACTTTCCCCTGATTCACAGCCCGTTCGAGGTTGTCAACCACCGGCAAAAACTCTCGGAAAATCTTCTCTCCGGCATATTTCATTGCAGTTGCCCGCTCCCGCTCATTACGCTTTTTGTAATTTTCGTAATCCGCAGCCAGTCTCAACATCCTTTCCTTGAGCTCCGCTGCCTCATTTTGAGCCTCGGCAAGCTGCTCCTCTATGTCGCTGCTATTTTCCTGGGAATCTCCTTTTTGCTCCTGTTCCGGTGTTTCCTGCTGCTCTTCACCATTCAGCTCCTTTTCAGCATCCATAGTCTCTTCTCCGAGATTCTCCTTCTGCTGTTTTTTGCTCACCTGTTCCTCCATTTTTCAATTACACTGTCTCTGACCAATCTCGGCCGAGTTGAACGAGTACCTTGCAGAGATATTGCTGCAAAAGCTCTTCAGGCTACCTTGAAAAATGAGATTTTTTCAAGATAGCCTTCAATAAATCTATTTACGGCGTGAAAGACCCACTAATTGATGGAATATACAACTCCCCGTCTCAAACCTGTGGCAACATTAAGTAGCCGGTTTTTCATTGTCAAGAAAGTCCGGGATAAAAGTTTGCCATGATACTCTTCACCACTGGTATTTTTAAATCACTGGAATTACCAGTTAAGAGCCTACTCGATACACTCCCCCCCCACGACAAGCGAAAACAACTCTGCCACTTCCAGCCAGCAACTCATGCTCACCCTCAGGAATAAAATTCCTTCTCCAAGTTATTTTTTGTTAAAATGACTATCAAAATGCGTTAAAGTAGACCAAGTCGTAAACCCATAAACCCAATCAACCCTCTATTATGAAAAAACTCGATTTACGAAGCGATACCGTCACTCGACCAACACAGAAAATGCTGGCAGCCATGAGTACTGCCGAAGTCGGCGATGATGTTTACAGCGAAGATGCCACGACCAACAGGCTGGAGGAAAAAGGAGCAGAGATTCTCGGCAAGGAAGCCGCTCTATTCTGCTCCTCCGGAACACAATCAAATCTTGCCGCACTCTTGACGCATTGCGGCAGAGGCGATGAATACATTGTCGGACAGCAGGCCCATACCTACAAATATGAAGGCGGCGGTGCAGCGGTATTTGGTTCCATCCAACCACAGCCACTTGACCTGCAAAAAGACGGTACCTTCGACCTCAACATGGTGGAGCAACACATAAAAGCCGATGACTTTCACTTTGCCAGAAGCCGTCTTCTCTGCCTGGAAAACACTCATGGCGGGCTTGCCCTGCCGCAGAAATACCTCAGAGACTGCCACACCTGTGCCCGAAAAAACAATCTTCGACTCCACCTCGACGGGGCACGGCTTTTCAATGCCGCCCGAAAATGGAATGTCCCACCTCGCACAATCGCGGATTTCTTTGATTCCGTCTCAATTTGCCTCTCCAAGGGACTTGGTGCTCCGATCGGGTCATTGCTCTGCGGCGACAGCGATTTCATCGCCGAGGCCAGGCGTTGGCGCAAAGTCCTTGGCGGCGGCATGCGACAGACAGGCTACATTGCAGCTGCCGGCCTGTATGCGCTTGAAAACAACATCACCAGGCTTTCCGAAGACCAACACAATGCCGAGGCCCTCGCCCGCAGGCTGGCCCAAATTGACGAGATTGATGTACGCTATGACGACAACCAGACAAACATGATCTTCCTCAGCATACCGGAAGCAAAACTCGCCGCTCTCCATGTTTTTCTCCGCCAGCATGGGATCATCATGGCACAGGGAACAAAGGTGCGCCTGGTGACACATCTTGAAATCAACAAGCAGGACGTCGATACCATAGCCCAGACCTTTCAGACATTTTTTTCTCGGCAGCACTGAGCATGCAATACTTTGAGGCTACCTTGAAAAATGAGATTTTTTCTCCAAGGTCGAGGCGCGTGAGGGAATTTTACCGGAGGCATATAGTTGATATCTCGGAGTCTCGTACCTCGCTTACCGGAGGATAAAATTTTCTCGCGCAACGAAGAGATTGGACGGTAAGTGAGCAACGCGAGACTCCTAGAAAGGCCATTTTTCAAGGTGGCCTTGATTACCGACCCTTAGTGTGCACAGGGTACACAAAAAAAGGCGTCACGTCCCTTTCAGAGGGAATTATTATATTTATTGAGTTTATTCTGGAGTGTTTTCCGGCTGATACCAAGGCGTCGCGCCGCCTCGCTCTTGTTTCCTTGAGTATCCTCAAGAGCTTGCAAGATGAGCATTTTCTCCGCCTCTTGCAGCGAAGAAGGTAGTTCACCATCCAAGGGATAGCGGCCATTTTGACTTCCGGATTTCTGAAGAGTAAGCGGCAGACTTTTCTCCGTAAGCTGGTCACCTCGCATCAAAATAATTCCCCGCTCAATGGCATTTTCCAGTTCTCTGACATTGCCGGGCCAATCATAATTTTCCAAGAGTCGCAAACATTGAGGAGTTATACCGGAAACCTCCCGCCTGTTTTTGCGGGCGAATTTTTCCACAAAAAAGTTAACTAGGTCAACAATATCATCTGCTCTTTGCCGCAACGCCGGAACGGTGAGCATAACCACATTGAGCCTGTAATATAGATCTTCACGGAAGTTACCAGAGGCAACTTCCTCCTCGAGTTTACGATTTGTCGCGGCAATAACCCGAACATCCAGACGTAGGGTCTCCTCGCCTCCCACCCTTTCCAGCTCCTGCTCCTGAAGAACACGGAGAAGCTTGACCTGCATCGCCTGGCTGGTTTCACCAATTTCATCAAGAAAAAGCGTCCCCCCGTCGGCCTGTACAAACTTTCCCTCCTTTTTTCTGTCGGCACCGGTAAAAGCACCCTTTTCATGGCCAAAGAGCTCGGATTCCAGCAGCGTCTCCGCCAGAGCAGCACAATTGACCTTGATAAAAGGGCCATCCCTGCGCAAACTGTTGTTATGGAGCGACTCGGCCACTAACTCCTTGCCGGTCCCCGATTCCCCCGTTATCAAAACCGTCGCCTCGGTTGGAGCAACATAACGTATCATTTCGAGGAGCTCCTGCATCGGGGCGGATGTACCGATAATGCCGGTTTCCAAAGTGCTGTCGCTTGTGCTCAACTTCTGCTCTTCTATCTCCTGCTTTTTGCTGTCAACACGTTTTCGATCCAGGGCCCGCTGCAGCGCCAGGCGCAATCTGTCAAAATCAAGCGGTTTGGTGAGGTAATCGTGCGCCCCATGCTGTATCGCCTCGACGGCATCATTGACAGAGGAATAGGCGGTCATGATAATAACCGGCAGCTCCGGGCGCATGGCATGAATACGGGAGAAGGCCTCCATCCCATCCATCTTTGCCATGCGCACATCCATCAGTACGGCATCATAGCTGTTATTCTTCACCGCCTCGACAGCAGTGGTACCATCATCAGCCTCGACACATCTCCAACCCCACTCTTTGAACATGGAACAGAGCATAAAACGGTGCACCTGCTCATCATCAACAACAAGTATCGTAACTGCTTCCTGGGTTTGCGTCACCACACACTCCTCGTAGATTTCCCGGTCTTCGACCAACACCAAGGCCCCCTTCGTTACACTCTCAATTGAATTCTCGGAGATAAGGATCCGCTCAAAAATAACTTCATATTTTGACCGGACCCTCTAAGGTACAACTCCGATATCAATCCTATGCCTGGAGCTCGTTTCTAGATAATATCGATTAACAGAATGAGAGCAGCAACGGCAAGGGGAAACATGGCACTATATGTCACATCGATCCTCTTCAGCTCGTCTCGCAGGTTATATCGGGCAAAAAGAAAAACAACAAAAAAAGCTGCGATAACTACCATTGCCGGAACAAAAACTCCCGTCAGCTGTGCCAACAACACTGCGCAGTAAAGAGCCAGAGCAGAGACCGGAATAAAAAACCAGTCCCTCCGGTTCATTGCCAAGGGGAGAATGTTGTCTGATTTTTTCCTACGGAGCAAGGCGGCAGAAAGCAGCACGACAAGAACCCAGTCTGTCACACCAAAAAGGGGGAACGATTTTCCACTGCCGGGCACTACCACTTTCACAACAATTAAGTCAACCAGTGGAGGCGGCCCTTCCATGCCCTTGCTATAATAGACAACAAGATCATCGGCCATGGACCGGGTTGGTCCGATGGCCACACTCATAGCATCGCCAACCGCCGCGGTAAGGCAGACCGGCACCAGTTCTCCGACCCGTTTGACAGCCGAGGAGAGCACCCCACCCAGAAGCGTTGCTCCAAAAAGAAGATTGGCCGACCAGACCACGTCGATGCCCATGGACGAACCACCACCCACATAAATAGCAGTATACAGGCAGGCAAACAGAGCCCCGACAAGGATAAAATATCCCCAGATTTTTCGAGATGACAACGAAAATATCTCACAAACAACACGATATGCCATTGATGAGGCAACAACCATATACACTGCCACACTCAGATAGATGATCACGTTATAGTGAAAAGAGGATATGGATTGAGGAAGCGGCACCAGTGCAACCACAACACCAGGTAGAATCCAGCAGAGATAAAACCAGCCGGCAGCAGACTTCATTCTTCCTGGGAGACGATTTTGACAAGAACAGCCTTACTGATGGGCTTTTCGAATTTGATGTGAACACAATAATCGCTATGCATGAAAAAGGATACCTTGACTATCTTCCCGACAACATCAAAGGTGATTTTTTTTTGGTTGACGATGAAGGAAAACTGCAGCAACAACTGTCTGGCCAGCAACGCCCTCGCCGTCGCCTTTTTCGATAGCTTTATTTCAAAGGCGCAGCCATCACGCGACATATCAGTGAGTTCTCCGCGAAAGTAGGTCTCTGTGGTCTTCCCCTCTTTATTGATGAGATATCCCTTCAAGGGGCCGGTTACGGAATACCGGGGTTTATCTCTTTTTTCCAATGACTTCCAGCGAGATATATCTTCGAAGCTACCGTGCTTTACACAAAAATCTATGATTTTTTCATACAAGCCGGGGCATTGATCATGCCAACCATCTGTTGCTCTGTTTTCCAGACAATACAGCTGAACATCGGAGTGCGTCACGGCAGTTGCCGAACATAGGGATATAGAGGTAAAGCTGTATTCACCGAGCAGATGGCCGGGACCGAGCTGAGCCAGAACAGTATTCTTGCCCTTATGCGGGAACACAATTGTTACCTTACCGGAATCGATAAAAAACAGTCTGGTATTGTATGCGCCATGGGAGAGAATGATCTTTTTAGGCGGTAATACCACCTTTTTCATGGAGTAAAACAGCGCATTCTTTTCCTCCAGCGAAAGATTGGAATAGAGCTGGTCCCAGATGGCAAGGTGGTCGGTGTCCAGTCCGGCCGCCTTTTCTTTCTCGATAATTTCGGCAGCCTCTATGATCTCGGTCAAGGCTTCGGGGGCTTGTTGCAAAAGCTCACTTCGCAGAGCTTCGGCTGTGGAAAAATCTCTCTTTTCGGCAGCTGCTTCTATTGCAGCGAACAGCGCAGGGACATCCACACTTTTATGTCCATCATTTGATGACTTTTCCGAAGAAGTTGACATTTGTTCCCCTTCCTGCAGTTATGACAGTTGTAATATTGGCAAACAATACAGTGTACAGCGCTATCATCGCTGAACATATAGCATTATCGCAATTCTAACATCTTTAAACCACATAATTCCATGACTATTTTGGTTGTTTCTCCACACCTTTATGAAACACTCTCACAATCATCTTCAGGCTCTTGTGACTCAATACACACCTCCAGACTTCAGCACAGCCGGTATCGTCAATCCTTTGCCTCTATAATATCCCTACACCACGACAGGGCGGCCATCACCCTGGGAAAACCAACGGTTGATATCAAGGCAAGCAGGGCATGCTGTATCTCATCGCCGGAGGCACCGGCAGCCAGAGCCCTTCGCGTATGGGAATGAACAGCCCCCTCGGAACCGACAGCTCCTGCAGCGGCCACCTGAATAAGCTGTAATGTTTTGTCGTCCAGGGGACCGGCTTTTTTCAGCTCGGTGCCCAGTGTTTCATGTGCTTCAAAAACTCCGGGATAACGGGTCACCAACTCATTGAAATGTTTGCTCGGTACCTTTGATTGTGCCATATCATCCTCCATATTGTATGTGTATATATTTACGATATTGCCCCCCAATGAACAGACCCTCTGTCCCAACATTGATCAGGGCTATAATGCATTTGATTACCAACCAAACTCAGCTCGAAATGCGGTGGGCCAGGACTTCACGTGTTATTTTCATGGGTATCTGCAGCCCGGACAGCTGCAGCTAAAAGCCCCCAGGGATAGGTTTAGGCGTCCCTTGAAAACAACACGGCTGTCCTGAGTCGATCAGCTGAGTTTGGTTTGTAATCAGATACCTTAAGGTAACTAGTTATGGGGGAAGCGACGTAATGTAACTACCTCCGGTATTTGTAACTGCTTGCAGGGTGCCGGAGATTCTCGTGATCAGACTGGTGAAGCGTATTGGTAATACGTAAGCCAGGCGGTTCGCGGGGAGCCCTGGTGCCCTGTGAGCAGTTACACTTTAAGAATTATTTCTTTATTGTATAGATAATATCCCCGCTGGTTGCCTCCACGGAACTTTTGGTTTCCAGAGAGAAGTTATATCCCAGATCATAGCGGGCTTTGAACTCACCAGTGGAATCGAAAAAATTATGATTGTAGCCGACGAAGAGGTCTTCGGAAATATTGGTGCCGAGCACTATGGAGACATCCTCTTTAGTAGAGCCGCCATCTATATAAATCTCATCAATTGGGATATATTTCTCCAGCGTATTGGTGACGGTATTGACGCCGCGCAGACCAAGCGCCTTGGCGGCAGCCTCAACCATACTGGTATCCCCCCCGCCGTTTGAACCATACATCGAGCGACCCGCCAGAATATAGGAGAGGATATTGGATTGATCCATTGCCGGGTCTGAAAAAAACTGAAACTCCAGATTCTGAGCCGTACCGGTGACATCAACACCCACCACCTTTTCCTGAATCTTGCGCTGAGCCCGAAAATCGACGCCGGGATCCTCCACCGCTCCTCCGGAAAAAAGGAGGC
>Ga0136557_1001100_pt1 | contig 18459 bp, 16 predicted proteins | sample AntRauTorckE6832_FD_104796 | JGI IMG/M metagenome (GOLD analysis project Ga0136557, IMG submission 104796) | Saline lake microbial communities from Rauer Islands, Antarctica - Metagenome Torckler E6 #832 | ecosystem: Environmental > Aquatic > Non-marine Saline and Alkaline > Saline | place...
CTGCCAACTGCCCGAATCACATGAAGCTTTGGCAGCGGCTGGCATTGCCATACCTGTGGTGAGCAGAATATTCATGCCAGGCTACCTGTTCTATCCAATAGATATTGCGCTACCCGCCCCAATGAGCGCCGAACTTGACCACTTGCGCGGCCGCTGGCTGACCCTGCGCGACGCGCGCCAACTGGCAAATTTAAATGCATGGGTGGTATTGCGAAAACCGCACTGGCTCGGCCCTTGGTCGCAGCTTGACGCGCCCGATGCAGCAACCGTGCAAAGCGTATTTACAGAAATCGAAGCCAGTGGTACACCGCGACTGTTTGCCTCATTGAGTTATAATAGAGATATAAATCTGTGGCAGGAAACAGAGCGCTTTTTTGTGGTGCCGTCAAGCTGGCCCGGGCAGTAGCTGCTACGAACCATCCAGCACGACACGCAGGGTCTGGCCGATTCTGAGCAGATCACCGGCAATATCATTCTGCCGGCGCAGTACATCGACACTGGTCTCATAACGACTGGCAATGCGCCATAAGGTTTCGCCTCTCTGCACCCGATGGGTGACTTCGCGCAGGACAGGTGTGGACGAAGCACTGGCAACCGTTGAATTCGACGCGCGGCCCGTTTCGGTGGGAACAGTCAGCTTTTCACCAATGTGAATCAGATCGCTGCGCAGGCCATTAGACGCGCGCAGTTGGGCGACAGTGGTATCCATGCGAGCTGCCACGGCGGTTAATGTGTCGCCGCGCTGCACGGTGTATTCGCGGTTTTGGCCGGTGAGGGTCGCCAGGTAATTCGTATAAGATTCGGGGAACACCGCCACGTGGTAATGCGGCGGGCGTCGCTCGCGGGTGACATCAAGTACATTGCTTCGTTCCAGTGACAGCAACGTTCCCTCAAGCCAGGTGCGACAGCGGCCATTCGAAGGAATACGAAGATCCACTGCCATGCCGGTCGGGTGAACAGAATCATCCGACGCGTTGACCGGCTGGCGGGCGATCGGCCGGGTCAGGCTGGTGACCGTAAGTTTCTCGCCGCAGGCATTGAAGTACTGGGCACTCAGGCGTTCAATCAGAATTTTGACCGGCGGACGAGCATAAGGATAGGAAACGTTGTGCAGAACCATGGTGCGGCTTGCGCCTACGCGGACCAGTTCGCCGCTGTCGACGAGGTCCGCCACCTGGCTGGAGGTTTTAACAAATGAATAACCATGCGTTACCGCGTGCTGGTTCTGTTGCTGCATGGATTCGCGCGAACCACGCATAGTCTGCGCCTGGGACGAATTGACCACAAATATGAGGAGCATAGCCACAAGTGCTGGTGTCGGGTTCCGCATACCGTCTTCCCCACTGGTTATCGTCATTGTTTTCGACTGCTGCAGCATTCTCACGTTAATTGTTCGTTTTGTCCAGCACCAATCTGATTTTATTAATAAATATTTTTATCCCTCCATCTCCTCGGAAATTTGTTAGAGTAAGGCACCTAAACAAGAGGAGATCATTCATGATACGTCTATTTCGGGTACTCTTTATCGTTATCGCACTTGTGCTGAGCCCTTTTGTGGCCGCTCAGCCCGAGGAGCACGGCGCTGCGTCCACCAGCCAGGTCGGCAGCGCGAACGTCGAATTCCAGACGTCCTGCGCGGCGTCTACCACTGACGACTTCAACCGGGCAGTCGCCCTTATGCATTCATTCTGGTTCGCGGAGGCCATCGACTCCTTTAACGCGATACTGAACCAGGACGGTAATTGTGCTATTGCGCACTGGGGCATTGCCTTGAGCCATTGGGGAAATCCGTTTGCCGGCCAGCGCAATGAGCAGCAGCTCCAGCGCGGCCAGACGGCGGTGACTATGGCGAGGAATACCGGCTCGCCGACGGAGCGGGAAACGGCGTATATCGAGGCTGTTGCGCAGCTTTTCTCAGACAATCAGCCTGCGAACCAGTACCAGCGCACCATTGCTTATGAAAACGCGATGCAAGCGCTGGTGGAAGCCTATCCGGACGATATGGAGGGCAGGATATTTTATGCGCTTGCGATAAACCAGAATGCTCAAGCCGGCGATAAAACGTATGCTCAACAACTGAAAGCAGCCGAAATCCTGGAGCCCTTGTTCGAGCAACACCCCAACCATCCCGGGCTGGCGCATTACATCATTCACGCCTATGACCACCCGCCACTGGCTGATCGCGCCTTGAGCGCTGCCCAAGTGTACGCCTCGCTGGCGCCCGATGCTCCGCATGCCTTGCATATGCCATCGCACACCTTTACCAGAGTGGGTATGTGGCAGGCGTCGGTTGATGCCAATTTGCGTGCAGCGCAGGCGGCGCGCAACGACGCGGATGTCGGCTCGGAATTACATGCATTGGATTATCTGGCCTATGCCTATCTGCAAATGGGACGGGATAACGCGACGGCTGATGTCGTTGAACGCGCCGCTTCCCTGACTGAGCAGGTCAATATAACCGCTGTTGGTGCAACGCAGGCAGGCGCGTTTGCCATCGCCGCGATTCCGGCGCGTTACGCCCTGGAACGGGAAGATTTTGCCGCGGCGGCAAACCTTTCGGTTAACCCGGCTGAAACACCCCATACACAGGCTATGACCCATTTCGCTCGCGCTGTTGGCGCGGCACGAATCGGGAACCTCAACGCCGCCAGCCAAGACATTGACGCGTTGGCCGCCCTCAAGCAGCGTGCTGAGGACAATCGCGATGCCTACTGGAGCGAGCAGATCGACATTCAACTGCAAGTCGCAAAAGCCTGGGTGACATTTGTACAGGGTGAGCAGGATAAAGGCATCGCCCAGCTGCGCGCGGCAGCAGTCATTGAGGACGGCACCGATAAATCAGCTATTTCTCCCGGCCCGTTGGCGCCCACGCGCGAGCTGCTCGGTATGATGCTGCTGGATGGCGGCCACCCGGAGCTGGCCCTGACCGAGTTCAAGGCCACCATGCAGAAAGAACCCAATCGCTTTCTCGCCCTAAAGGGCGCCGCGCAGGCAGCGCATGACGCGGGCGACACTGAAACAGCACACGGCTATTATCAGGACTTGCTGAGAGTCGCCGCCACCGCCGATTCCGACCGCATGGCACTCACAAGCGCCCGCGAATATCTTCCCCGCTAGCTCCCTTAAAGGGGACGGAGGGATTATTCTTTAATCCCTCCGTCCCCTTTACCCCGTCCCCTTTACCCCTTTACCCGCCCTTTACCGCGGCGAAACTAACCATTTAATAGGGTTTGACACCACCGGGCTTCCGGAGGAAAGAATAAAATTCTTGAATATCAAAGATATTGATATTTGGCACGATCACTGCTTGGTAACTTGCACTGAGAACGTCAATCAGCCGGTCTTAATAATCACATCAGAAGCTTCAGGAGCGTGTTTGTGCACTTACCTACACCACATTTTCGTCCACTGCCTCTTTATGTCAGAGTCATCGCACTGGTATTGATTGCCGGTTTTATTCTGGTCGGAATTCTGGGCCTGATTCTTCCAATTATTCCCGGCGTGCTTTTCCTTTTCCTGGCGGCACTGCTGCTAACGCGGGTGTCGCGCCGCGCGTCCACTTACGCACACAATCAACCCTGGTTCCGCAAACACCTGCAGTCCTGGCGCGCCAGCGCGGGCCTGTCCTGGGGGCAACGCGCACGCTTGTCATTTTGGGTAGCAGCCAAGGCTGTGGTGCAAGGCATTGGCGCCAGCGCCCGCTTTGTATATCGAGGCCTGCGGCGCTGAGATTCCCGGCTTACCCCTTGTCGGCGGGACCCAGCAAATTACAGCGGCGCGCGGACCTGCACCAACACGGCGCCGCGGTTCTCTTCGCTAAAATCCAGGACAATACCTTTACTGCGCAGAAAAAAGAGCTCCCCCAGTGCAGCATCTCTGATAAGTCCACCACCCACAATCAGGCGCAACTGTGTCGCGTGACTTTGCTGCCAGCATCGGTTCAGCGCATCATTGAATTTCACCAGCGCCTGTTGCACGGTTTCACGCTGATGCGCGATATCGATCGTCAATGTAGACCCGTCACTCTGGCTCCACAACGGCAGGTCACACTTTGCACAGAGCGGCTCCAGATGGCGATCTGCAATTTCACCAGGCGGCTGATTGCCAGCCAAACCACAGAAAAGACACTCTCTGTTTTTCGATTTTACGGACATATTACGCGCGGGCTTCGATTATTTGCACCCAATGGCCAGAGACATTAAGCTGGCTGGCGGCCAATTTGATACACACCAGCAACGGCACCGCCAACAGCACACCCACAACACCCCATAACCAGCCCCAGATAATCAGCCAGATCATCAGTACCAGCGGATTAAGACGCATGCGGTTGCCCAATACCATCGGCGTTATGAACTGCGCTTCAATGCCGTTGATGCCCAAATAAACCAATGCCGGCACCATCGCAAACGCCACAAAACCGTACTGCGCCAGACCTGCCAGCGTTAACAGACTCAAGCCGATAAGCATCCCGACATACGGCGCAAAATTCAGCAAACCAACCAGGACCCCCCACAACAAGGCATCCTCGACGCCGATTAACCATAACACGCTGGCTGTCGACAGTCCGAGCAGAGAATTAATGACACTGACTGTCAGAATATAGCGGGACAATTCCACCTCAACCGCCTCAATAAGTCCATGAGCAGCCCCTTTGTCTGATACCTGCGGCAGATAACTTATCGTAGATTCAAAAAAACGCGCACCAAAAACCAGAAAGAAAATCGTCAGCGTCAAACAGGTAACCAGTTGTGCCAGGAATATCGGCGCCGCTGCCAGCATATAGACCACAAGCTCCACACCGCCCTGCGTAATCCGTTCGGTTACCGCATTGCCGTCGCCATCAGGTTCCACGGGTGTTTCTTCGCTTCGGCCAAATAATCTGGAAAAGAACACTCGCGACTGATCTTCCTGAACCTCCTCGGGAGCTGCGCTCCAGCCCGAAGTCATGGTATCGATCTGTTGCGTGAACGTTGCTGATAGTTCAGGCAAACGCTGTGCCCACTTTTGCACTGGACCGGCCAACTCCATACCTAAAATTGTAAACGGCACAGCAATAGCGCACAGCAATACGATTGCCGATATTGCCCGGGGTACGTGGTAACGTCGGAAAAAATTGATAGCGGGAATCAGCAACAATGTCAACAGCAATGCCACCACTATCGGGACCAGCAGTGTCTTCGCGAAATGCAGCGTGTACAGCAAAGCAAGAGCAAGCAAGCCTTGCAATACTCGCGTTATCGCCCTCACAGGCAGATCTTCTGAACGATACTCGTGGTCTTCTATTTCTTTATTCATACCTAAGATACCCGGATTTTGCTGTTATTTTTCCAGACCACTGACACTCACATCATTCTTAAAAACCGCGCCACTACAGGCTGCAGGCGAAGTGCAAAAAACCCCGTCGAAAGCAGTGCTGACAGTGTTGTTCGGCCGGCCAGGCTGCCCGCCGTGCATCCGGCAGCAAACCCTGCCAAGGGAACGACCCAGCCCCGGTTGCGACGCAGCGTTGCGCTGGGCCGCATACCCAGTCTTTGGCTGCGGACATGCTCCAACTCCACCTTCATCGACGCCGCCTTGATTCTGAGAACCAGATCCTTACGGGCCATGCTTTATATCCTCGAGTATCTCGGCCAAGTATTTCCGCGTCATTGGCATTGTCAAACTACGACGATAGCGCTTGATCAAGACACGCATATAAACGGCGGCACTGGCCTGGAGGACAAAAAAGGCGAAAAATCCAGCGCCCGCAAAACCGCTCACGCTGTACACAAACCAGGATATACAAACTGACAGGCCCAGCCAGGTGAAAATAATGACAGGGAACAGCAACAAAACAATCAGCAGCAGCCGGCGCAAATCACCACCGGCAAGCCTTATTTCCGCACTTGCCAGCGCCGATAACGCGGTGCCCAGTGCAGTGAGCTGTTGCAACCATGCCAGCCAGGCGTTCAGTTCATCCTGCGTTTTACCGCTGAACTTTTGCTCGCCAGGCAGTTTGACCGAATCACGATGTTCGTCGTTCATCGTACCCAATTCAATCTCTGGAGAAAAATTTTGACAACACATAGCCGCCAACAAACGCTATTGCCAGCGCCTGCACGGGTTTCTCCTTAGCGTAATCCACGGCCGCGCGGGTCCAGTCATCAGCCTTGTCTTTGCCTTTGATGAGTTGATCCAGGGCATCGCCTTTCATGTCAAGGCCGGCTATTTCTGCGGCATGACGAAAATGTTCCTTTGCCTCCAACAACTTGTCCAGTGCCTCTTTGGCAGCCAGTTTGCTCGCTTCCAGTTCCGATTCCTGTTTCTTTGCAGTAGCCATAGCATATCTCCTGTTGCAGTGAGTATAACAGTATTGCCCACAATACCTGTTGTTATAGTAATGAACCTCGTCAGCACAGGCAAATGCCGGGCATGCCATGTGTGTAACATATTAAACGCACGCGACATACTGCGTTACCTGAAACGCCCAGGCGTTAAAACAGATTGGCAACAATTATCACAATCACGCCACCTGTGACACAGAAGCCAAGCAGCGCAAGTACACCATCGCGCGTGATCAGTGCCAGGGCGAACAACGTCCAGATCATGCCCGCCCCATTAGCGCTGAAAGGTACGAACTCCATCATGGGTGTCATCAATGCAGTCACACCACACGCCAACGCAATGGCATATCTGGAAGTACCGCGAACCATCACTGACGGCCGGGGCTTTAACAGTCGATCAATAAACCGCGATGGTTGCCTTATCGCGGTCACTGCCTTGCACATTTTTTCTGACGACACCGATCGATTTAGCAACCAACGTGGCAACCAGAAATGCTCAGCATGGGTAGCAAGCTGTGCCGCGGTCAACAACACGATCAACCCCATCATGGTCGGCACGCCCGGCACATTGCCAATAATTGGCGCCAGGGTTACCAGCCCGGTCAATAACAATACCGGCCCGAGCGAACGCCTGCCAATAGACGACAAGACATCACGCAAAGAAACCTCGCTAGTGTCGGCCGCCACCTCCAGCATGACCTCAAGCATGGCCTCGAGATTATCTGGTTGTGCGTCTTTTGCGTCAGAACTGGCGCCATCGCTGCCTTGGTGGCCGGGTCGATGACTGGCCGGACAAATAGTTAAACAGAATACATGACGCTTTTTTTACATCACAAGCTGTTCAGTCGCGCAAGCAAATCATTGATCTGCAGTCGCAAAGTTGTATCAGGACCCGCATGGCTAAGCGCTCGTGTCGCCAGCCCCCGTGCGTCGGCATAGTGTTGCTGCTGATAGCGTATGCTTGCCAGCCGATACCAAACCATAGCGTCGCGAGGGTTGATACGCAGCGCTCGCTCGCTGACCGCCGCGGCACGCTCTAGGTCCCCTGCCGCAATCGCCGCGTCTACCGATGCCAGCAGCGTTGACGCGGCTGTTGCCGGTGATGGATCCTGGCGGGGCGCAGATGCAGATGGGGCTGACAAGGGTTCACTGGCCGCTGGCCGTCGCGCACCAGGCATCGGTGGGCCGACCACTGCGGGCGCAACTATGACGTCCGGTTCGCTGCGCTCGACAGGCGCAGGCTGCTCGTTCACCGGGATATAACTGGCACAAGCCGACAGCAGACTCAACGTGATAAAAAACCCCTGTACCCTCAAACCCTGTACCCTCATTGATTCAAACTCCTTATTTGGTCAAAAACTCGCTCCAATAACGAATTGTTGCTCAGGCATTCGGTCACCGCGACCGGCAACTCACCTGCGCGGAATGGCAATAGCCGGGTATCGCGGCAGTCCTCTGCCGTCGGCAGCACAGCAGCCTGTGCCGGCACCTCTCCCCACACAACATCCTCTGGCGCCCGCGTCTGCCTGGGCTGAATGTCCAGCTGTTTCATCACCGCCGTCCATACCCGCAGGGCCCCGGTAGATCCGGTCAAACCTGTGCTCCTGTTATCGTCGTGCCCCAGCCAGACGACACCCGTCAGGTCGTCACCGTAGCCGGCAAACCAACTGTCCCGAAAGTCATTGGTAGTGCCCGTCTTGCCCGCAAGGGGCAGGTTATCCGCCAAAGATCCCGCTACCATCCGGGCGGTGCCGCGCTCAAACACATTCTGCAAGGCCTGCTCGAGCAGAAACACTGACGTCGCATCCGCCACCTGTTCGGTTTCAAAGCCGTAGCGTTGCAGCCGTGCGCCCTGCCCTGTGGTGACCGCTTCTACCGAACGCAATGGAGAATGAAATCCATTGCTTGCCAGTGTTTGATAGAAACGCGCCACTTCCAGGGGCGCCATGTCTACCGCACCAAGCAACAACGACAGGTACTCAGGTATCGGACGAGAATGTCCCAGCTTTGTCAACATATCGACCACCGTGTCGACGCCAATTTTAATACCCAGGTCGACCGTGGCCAGGTTCAATGAACGCTCAAGCGCCTCGTGCAGATAAACATCACCAAACATCTGGTCATCGTAGTTTCGAGGGGCCCAACGTTGTCCGTCGTCGGTCATCAGTTCAACAGGGCGATCTGACAGCACGGAAGCCAGACTGTAGTTCCCCGACTCCAGCGCCGCCAGATAAACTGCTGGCTTCACCAAAGACCCGATTGGTCGCATCGCATCCAGTGCCCGGTTGAATCCGACTGCACCCGGACGCCGGGAACCGGCCAGCGCCCTGACCTCTCCCGCATTACTGTCCGTAATGACCATCGCAGCCTGCAACGGAGCACCATTATCTGATGGCATTTCGACCGCCGCCACGGCCTGCTCCAGCACCGCGTCCATTGCCTCCTGCACACGCAGGTCCAAGGTGGTAAAGATGCGCAATCCTTCCGAGCGCAGCGCCTGGGCATCATAATCACGTGCCAGATCCAGGCGTACCAGATCCATAAACGCCGGGTAAGCCCGGTTGCGCCGCGCGGGCTGGGTGCTGGTGCGCAGCTCGGCGAGGCGCGCGGTATCGTATTCAGCTTCAGAGATATACCCTTGATCGAACATGCTCAGCAGCACAGTGTTGCGCCGGCTGAGCGCACGCTCCGTATTGCGCCGAGGATTGTAAAATGATGCACCCCGCGGCAAACCTGCCAGCAAAGCCAGCTCAGCCAATGACAGCTCTGCCAACGGACGGGCGAAATAAAACTGGGCCGCCAGGGTGAAGCCATGGATGGCACGATTGCCATCCTGCCCGAGAAAGACTTCGTTCAGGTACGCTGCCAGAATCTCATCTTTGCTGAAGTGCAGTTCAAGCGCCAGCGCCATCACCGCCTCTTCAATTTTGCGCGCCAGGGTGCGGTCCTGGGTAAGATACAGATTTTTAACTAACTGCTGTGTCAGCGTGCTGCCACCCTGGGCAACTTCACCGCGGCGCAGATTGACCCACAATGCCCGCAGTATACCTTTGGGATCAATACCCCAATGCTGGTAAAAGCGCTGATCCTCAACGGCAATAATAGCGTGCACCAGCGATTCAGGCACTTGCGCCAGCGTCACTGGCAGCCGATCTTCGCCTGTGTCTGGATTGATCTGGGCGATCTCGACCGGCTCCAGCCGGACCAGCGGCAGCTCCCCGTCAAACGCCGAGTCCAGCCGATCGCCTGCGTCTGCAACCGGCGCAGCGCGCACGCTGCCAATACGCGAGCCGTTAAACGCGACTTGAGCGTAGACACCGGGTTCAGAACCATCCCAGAACTGGAAACCGCGGGTCTGCAATCGCAACGTTTGTCCCTGAGTTTGATACTCGCCAGGTCCGGCGACAGCGTCGACCTGTCGATAACCCAGGCGCTGCAGATAATCAGTCAGTTCGGTCGCGCTGAGATGGGCGCCGGTGTACAGCTCGGCGGGCCGGGCATAGATTCGCGCCGGCAGCGCCCACTGCAGCGCTGCGAAATCCCGGCGCACCTGATAGTCTATCCAGACCAGCCATACCAGCACAATGGCAAGGCTCAGCCCCAGCGCCCAACCCGAGCGTCTACGCCAGGACAGTCTGCTGTTTACACGCGTTACGTCTTGATCTGTCATAACAGAGTATTATGACACTATCGGGCAAGCAGCCGCCATGTGCTTGTCGCTTACATTAACTGCTCAGCACACCTGTCCAGCACATCGCAGATGCTCCGCACAGCCCAGCATAAACCGTGGTTTCATTTCGGACTGAATATAATCCAGTGGTTAATAAGTCATTTCAGAAACCGCCCCGTTTTGTTAATGTGAAGCATCACCTGCCGCCCTTTGGAGAGCGCTATGAAAGTCTTGCAAAACCTGCTTGCTCATATCTGTTTATCGACCTTGCTCGCATTGTCCTCGGCAAGCCAGGCAGCCCCCGCCGGCTGGGCGCCATTGTTGAGCCCACCTGAACTGAATGCCATTCTGCATCAAACAACCGATGTACGACTGATCCATATCACGGGCGATTTCAGCGCTGGCCATATCCCCGGCGCGGCCCATGCTGCCTATGCCGAGTTTCGCGGTCCGCAAAACAACCCCGGCTCCCTGCCATCCATCGAAGCACTGACAACCTTGCTGCAACGGTTGGGCATTGATGCCGACACGCCCGTCGTCATTGTGCACGAGGGCAGCAGTGCTGCGGAAATGGGCGCGGCCACCCGCGTTTACTGGACGCTTAAGTCGCTGGGAGTCGAATCACTGGCGGTACTGAACGGTGGCTTCAACGCCTGGCAAGCGCAACTACTGCCGGTCAACACCGACGCAGCCAATATACCGGCTTCCGATTTCGAGCCGCGCTGGAACGACCAATGGCAGATCAGCGCCGACGAAATTCAGAACAAGCTGGGGAGTGAGGACATGAATCTGGTGGATGCTCGACCACCGGCATTTTTTAATGGCAGCCAGGCCGCTGCCAGCCGCGCCGGCACCATCCCGGGCGCCAGCAATCTGAGCTTTACCTCGCTGTTTGACAACAACCACATGCGTGATCGCGCGCAATTGAGCGAAATTATGGCGGCCGCGTCCAAACCCGAAGCAGCCATGACGGTATCCTTCTGCAACTCCGGACAATTGGCCTCCATCAACTGGTTTGCCATGAGCGAACTGGAAGGCAAAGAGAATGTAAAACTTTACGCCGAAAGCATGATTGACTGGGCGCAATCAGACCGTCCGATGGCCAATGAACCCTGACCTCATGAATGAACAACTTCTCGCCGAGACACTCAGCCAGACCATGCCCTTTGGCAAATACAAAGGGCAAAAACTGATAAACCTGCCTGAACCCTATCTGGTGTGGTTCCATCGCCAGGGTTTCCCAAACAGCAAGCTGGGGCGCCAGCTCGCGCTGATGTACGAGATCAAACTCAACGGCCTGGAAGGTATGCTGTCGGGCCGGGGCAGCCTGGATGCGGGCAAATATTGACCTGCCACCTGCCTGTCCCCCTGTCCCCCTGTCGTCAGTCGAGGCTGGAATCGCTGGCTTGAGCTTCACCGGAGCTCACACGCTTACCGCACGGGTAACGGATGACAACATCAGCCAGCGACGTGGCCTTACCAAACAGATACCCCTGCACAATATTGCAGCCCAGCGAGCGCAAATAGTTGAACTGGAACATGTGCTCCACCCCTTCGGCAACGATATTCATTTTCAGGCCCCGGGCCATGGACACTATGGCGCTGACAATGCAGGCATCCTCGGACTCACTGTGCAGTTTCTGTACAAAACTGCGATCTATTTTCAGAGTTTTGATCGGAAACTTGTGCAAATAGCTCAGCGAGGAAAAACCGGTACCAAAGTCATCAATCGCCAGAGTGATACCCGACTGGGTCAGTTGCAACAACTTGTCTACGATATCTCTGCGGTCATTCAATAGCAGGCCTTCGGTAATTTCCAGTTGCAGTTTCTGCGGCGGGAATGCTGTTGCCTGCAGCGTATCGAAAATCTGTTGCACAAAATCGTCACGCTCAACCATCACCGGAGACAAGTTGATAGACAAACTGAGGTCCGGGTGGCCGTTTTGATGCAGAGCGCCCACATGCAGACAGGCTTCACGCATGGTTTGCCGATCGATTTCCACGATCAGTCTACTGTCCTCTGCAATCGGAATAAACTCCGCCGGCGACAAACGACCATAACGTGGATGATTCCAGCGAATTAACGCTTCTACACCATAGAGGTTGGTATTGACCGTATCAACCAGAGGCTGATAGCAGATTTCCAGCTCATTGTTCTGCAGCGCCCGGCGCAGATCCTGTTCCAGCGAGTGCCGGCGCGTTACACTGCCATTCATTTCGGCATTGAACAGGATAGATCCATTCTTGCCGCTGCTCTTGATGCGATACATGGCAATGTCGGCGTTTTTGATCAGCGCCTCGATGTCCTCACCGGCATCCGGATATACCGCAATGCCGATACTGGCACCGATGTAGATCTCATGCCCGACAATGTCGAACGGCGTTTTGATCGACTCCAGCATCTTCTCCGCCACTTGCAACGCAGTGGATTCGTTTTTGATGTTGGGCAGCAAAATCGTGAACTCATCGCCACCAAACCGTGACAAGGTATCGCCCTTGCGTACGCAGGACAGCAGGCGCTGGCTAACCGACTGCAACAACCTGTCACCCATGGTGTGCCCCAGCGAATCGTTGATCACCTTGAAGCGATCCAGATCGATAAACATCACGGCCAGTTTTTCCTGATTGCGATGCGCCTGGGTGATCGCCACGCTCAAGCGATCCTTGAACAGGGCACGGTTAGGCAAACGGGTCAGAATGTCATGGTAGGCCTGAAAATTAATGAACTCCTCGGCTGCGATCTGGTCGCTGATATCCCTTGCTGTGCCATAAATTTCGTAACGGTGACCGACATCAGATTCCAGCACATCATCGTCGCTGATCGTCGACATGGTCAATTCGAAATGTCGTTTGCGCACGTCGGTGGCATTGGCCGATTGACTGATCAGCGCCATGTTGATGGCACGCTCGCCGTCATTGGATGTATGCGCATGTTCAAAAAAATATCGCGCCTTTTCCTGATCTTCAGTATCAACGATGACGGTGATATGTTTGCCCAGCAAATCGCTGCGCGTGTAGCCCAGTAAACTTTCCACTTTATTGTTGATAAAGCTGAAGTGGCCGTGCTGATCCAGGATAAAAATGATGTCCGGGGAATTATTGACCAGAAACCGGTGCAAGCGTTCGGATCTTGTCAAGCGCCGCTGCATCGCGTCATGGCTGTCTTCCAGACGTTTTTTGCGAATCGCATTGCTGACCGTGGTCATCAACTCGTCGGCGACGTAAGGTTTTTTTATGTAATCATGCGCCCCGTGACGCAGCGCCCGGCTGACGTGGTCAACGGCACTTTCACCACTGACCACAATGGCCAGTGTGTTGAGCAGGGCCGACTGCATGAATTGCAGAACTTGATGGCCATCAACATCCGGCATGGCAAGGTCAAGCAATACTACGTCATAGGCCGTCGAACCTAGCCTGCTGATGGCCGCCTGACCACCAAAAACCATATCAACCGCATAATCGCGCATGGATAGCAGACTGTGCAGGCTTTCCGCCAGCCGCTGATCATCATCGACCACAAGAACGCGCGCCCGTTTTGTCTCGTCGGGCCTGACCTCAACGCGACTGTGACGACTACCTGGCTTTAACACTGCGCTCAAATCAACTCTCCCGCAAACCGTCGGCGCGTGTGGCCCGCGTAACAGGGAACAACAACCGGAACTGCGTGCCCTTGTCGCTGGTGCTGCAAACGATCTGGGCCTTCATCGCATCCATCAATTTTTTAACAACGCTCAAGCCCAGCCCGGCATGTACATCACCTTTGCTGGTCACCCCCGGGGTAAACAACCGTGACATGACCTGATCGGATATACCGGCACCGGTGTCATCTATCGTCAGCGCAAGATGCGCGCGGCCGTTCACCATGACACGACCTTCTGAGCGCATCGTGAGCCTGCCGCCATTGGGCATCGCTTCCACCGCGTTTTTGATGAGATTGGTCAACACCTGTTTAAACTCTGCCTTGCTCAGCATCATGGGCTGCAACGAGTTGTCCAGTTCAAGCATCACTTTGACGTCACGCGCGGCACACATGGATTCCCGAAATATTGTAGCCAGTTCGTCAACCACGACATTGATATCCACCGACTCCGTTTCCGGCAACTCACCAGGCTTATTCAGCCTGAGTAGAATTTTGCCTACCCGATCAATCTCGTCCCGCAGTATGGTAAATTCCTTGTCAGTGTCTTTGCTGTCTCCCAGCTTCAGACGCAGAATTTCGAGATAATTGTTAATCACGCTGAGCGGATTGCTGACCTCGTGCACCGCCTCGCTTATGCGGGTTGCCTCGCTGTCCCTGCTCTGTTGAGCGGTCGGTTGCGTGGCCTGCTGAGTGGCCTGCTGCGCCGACAAAGCCGGTGTCGGTTGACGGGCAAACAACACCATAATCTCGTTCAACAGCGTTTGCCATAAACCAGCATTTTGTTGTTGCTGGATCAGCGTCACCGGGGTGGCGCCGGCCACCAGCACGCCGCGCGAAGTCTGAGTTGAAAACGGCAGGTACACCAAAGCGGGCTGGCGGCAATAGCGCCGCAATTGTTCATCAAGCAGACTCAGACTATCACTGTTCACCTGATCGCTGGACTGAACCTGCTGTCTGCTGAAACTGCGCTGAACCAGGCTGTCTTCCGCCGTCGTGCCCAGTACAAAGTCGGCGACACCAGACTCTGCACCCGACCTTGCTCCTGGCTCACCCAGGCTGGCTTCCAGAGTCCCGTGTTCGGCCCGCAGAACAAAGATGACGTATTTTTCGAAACCGAAACTTAAATACAATGCACGACCAATAGCATCCTGTTCAGTAGACTCAACTGCATCTCGTGGCAGGGTCTGGCGAAATGCCTGCAGCTGGGTGACCTGGCCCAGCTTCTCGCCCAGTTCACGATTGGCCTGTTGCGCCACCGCCAGACTCTTGTTGTCAACTGATGTCTTGTTTCCTGATGCTTCCTCTCCTGATGCTACGCCAAGACCACCGGCAATACGCTGAACATCTGCAGCGATGCGGGTGTGCAACTCTCTAAGCAAATCCTCATTAAAACCAAACAGGTCACTGGCCCGGCTCAAGGTCTTGTCATCAAGTTCAGACTGTCCGCTGATCAGGCTGCTGAGATTGACGATTTTGACCAGGTGGTGTGCATGTTTTATATCGGCGCCCGAGGCGTGATGATAGCGCAAGGCGTCTGCCATAAAATTATCCATCTGCCAACTGTCGAGGAGCGCTGCCCCTAGCTCGGGATGGCTAATCTGTAGCGCGCTGCGCTCAACATCAAGCACTTGCTGGTCGTCGCGCCCGGCCGAGACCAGCTGTGGCAGATAAACACTGTCGTTTTCTGCCAGCAGGCACAGCTGGCCGACATCCATCAACAGGCCACACAGATACGCCTGCGGCAGCGCCTGATAACCGGTGAGACTGGCAAACGTTTGTGCGCAGTGCGCCGACACCAATGCTCGACGCCAAAACTGGCGCATGAACTGTTGGTGGTCCTTGCCAAAGTAGCTGAAATACTGTTTTACCGCCGCCGTTATGACAAGCGTCCTCACGGTATCCAGACCCAGACACATCAAGGCGCGATCAATGGTATCGCAACTGTGCTGGCGACGGTAAAAGCTGGAATTGGCGACGGCAATAAGCCGGGCGGACATGGCCGTATCCTGGCGGATAATATCGGAAAGCTGCTGGAAATCGGCGGATTCCTGACTGACGGCGTCAAGGATGCGGACCAGCACTTGTGGCAAACTGGGGAGTTTGTTCAGGGTCAGATGGGTGGGTACTCGTTGTTTTTCCACCGTCATGGGTTCAACCGTGTCCACAGATCCAGCGTTATTGTTAGTGTCCTTACAGTCGGATATCACTGCCTGGCTGCCGAAGCCTGCGCCGAGTATACTCAATGACACGCCTGCTGACCACTGCAAGCCTGTCATTATTATGGAAATTCTTGTTGCGCAAGACACCCTGTAGCATTATGCTCTGTTGGATGTGCAAACGCGCGGCAGCAATAGATTTAAATCGGCAAAAAAACGCACCAATCACCACGGGAAGCTGATGGCTACCGTCGATCAGCCACTGAATAATGCCTTCAGCAAAAGCCTGACTCAGGCCCGTACCTCTGCCCCTCACGTAATTGCCATCACCAGCGGCAAGGGCGGCGTCGGAAAATCCAGCATTTCCGTGAATCTGGGCATCGCCCTCTCGCGCATGGGCCGCAAAGTCTGCCTGTTTGATGCCGACACCGGCCTGGCCAATATCAATATCCTGCTGGGGCTGACCCCAACGCTCAGCCTTGAGCATGTTCTGTTTGGCAATAAATCCATCAATGATGTAATGCTGGAAGGTCCCCATGGCCTGAAAATCATCCCCGGCGCCAACGGCATTGTTGAGTGCGTCAAGCTGCAGCCGCGACAGCAGATGCAGTTAGCCCGGCAATTGGCCGATGTAGAGGGTGAATACGACTACCTGTTGGTCGACACAGCAGCTGGCATCGGTGATGACACCATGGATTTTGTGCGGGCGGCGCAACAAACCATTCTTGTGGTGACAACGGAACCGACTTCGCTTACCGATGCGTTTTCCATGGTAAAACTGCTGCGAAGGCGTGGCAAAAAAAGCCATTTCCATGTCGTCGTTAATATGTGCAGCGGCACAAAACAGGCACGCGAAGTTTTTCATCGCTTTGCTGGTGCGGTAGAAAAGTACATCGGCGTAAAGCTGAATTACCTGGGCTTCATTCTTCAGGATGAAAGCCTGCGCGCGGCCGTCACCATGCAATCTCCAGTGACACTTTTCCCCGAAACTGACCCTTCATGCAAAACTTTTTTCCGCCTGGGGCACGCACTGGAGGATACCCTGGCCAAACTCACCCCAAAGGCATCATTCAGCGCATACTGGCAACGTCAGTACCGGCAACAAAACCCGGCGCGGGTACCCGCGGCCAGCTCCGGCAAGGGCAAGGGCAAAGGTCCGGCAACAGCGAACGACACGCAATCATCGGAGGCCAGTGATACGCCGCACGAACCGTTGAGCAAGCTACGTACACGGTTGCTGACCCTGATCGCCCAGGGCGATATACCCGCACCGAAACTCACGGCACTGATCGATGAGCTTAACAAAGCGGTGCAGCGGACTTATCCTGAAACCCGACCCTCCGCGCCCCTCAACGGCGGCCCTGAGCACAAACCCCATAAACCTGACACTCCCAGCTCACCACAGCACCACTACAACGAAAACCGTTTAGGCTCTCAACAGCAGCTGCTGGCAACGCTTCGGCAACATGCCGATAAGCCGTTGATCCAGCTGCTTGCTGACGTAGCGGGCTATCAACCACGTATCGGCCATGAACAATAGTCTCGTTCTTAAATTCGTCGCAGCAGCGCTCATCGGCACCGTTTTGCTGCTAGCACTGGCGGTCGCTTTCACCAGCCTGACCGATCCAACCCGCGAGACGGTCAGCACGGCACCACCCGAGAACGAGTTGCGTCAGCCCCGCGCGCCGGAGCCGGCAACCAGCACCGCGCCCGGGGCACCGCGCAGCGGCGTAGCGCCACCCGCGCCGGCATTCAGACCAGAAACAGATGAGCCCGACACAGGAAACACACCGTGACTAACATCCGCGTACGTCAGTACCCGGCGCGGGGACATTCCTGCGCTGATCGCATTGCAAACACGCATTTATCCCACCATACCCCACCTGGAACTAGCTCGTGCCCATCCAGAAACGCATAACGATTTGAAATATATGAAAATATATTAGAAAGGAATTAAAAAATCCTCTTGGTTGTGCTATGTTTTAAGCGCCAACCAAAAACAAAAACCAAGGGGATCTAGCATGCGAGAGACCCGCGTTGCTCAGATGAGTATATTTGAAAACTATTCAAAACACGAGTTTGGAGTTCAGCTTAGGATTTTATCCTCTTTGCTGGATCAGCACCCTGAGATACTTGCCCTGGTCAGTGGGGATTTGGTGGATGAGCAGCTCTCGCGGACCGGCCGCACGGGCCTGAGCGCGGAAAGCATTTTTCGATGTTTATTACTGAAGCAGCAATTGGGTATAAGCCATGAACAACTGGCATTTCATCTGTCCGATTCGGTGACCTACCGATCGTTCGCCCGCCTGCCCATTAGTGCAACGCCCAGTCGATCGGGCCTGCAATCGACCATACGCAGCATTAAGCCGGAAACATCAGAGAGAGTTCATGAAATGCTGTCGGGGATGTGGCGTGAAAAAGGCCATCTATCAATGGAAAGGTTGCGCATAGATAGCACTGTTGTCGCCAGTAACATCGCGCCACCCAGTGACAGTCAATTGTTGAACGACAGCGTTAGAGTATTAAGCCGACTGTTGAGTAAAAGTAAAGATGTCACTGGCGTGGATCTTCGGTTTGTTGATCAGCGAAAATCGTCAAAATCATTGCCGTTCCAGATTTTTAATGCAAAGAATGCGAGAAAAGAAGTACTTTATCCAGAACTGATCAAGC
>Ga0136557_1001107_pt1 | contig 18368 bp, 19 predicted proteins | sample AntRauTorckE6832_FD_104796 | JGI IMG/M metagenome (GOLD analysis project Ga0136557, IMG submission 104796) | Saline lake microbial communities from Rauer Islands, Antarctica - Metagenome Torckler E6 #832 | ecosystem: Environmental > Aquatic > Non-marine Saline and Alkaline > Saline | place...
CAGGCGACCGTCGACCGAAGCCTTGATGTAACCATCTTCGACCACGATGTCGGCGCCCATTTTCTGCAACGCACTGATATGCAGATTCACGGGCCGACTGCCAATGGCACAACCACCGGGCAATGCAACCTCAGCCTTGCCAAAGTGCGCCAGCATGGGGCCAAGCACCAAAATTGAGGCGCGCATGGTTTTAACCAGATCATACGGAGCGCTGAACTGCGTGATGGACGAGCTGTTGATCTCCACATTGAGCCTGCCGTCAACAACTGGCTCCACGCCCATGCAACCAAGCAACTCGAGCATGGTGGTAATGTCGTACAGATGGGGAAGGTTACAGACCTGCACGGTATCGCGAGTCAGCAGGGTTGCGGCCAAAATCGGCAGCGCCGAATTTTTGGCACCGGCGATACGAATTTCTCCGTTCAGCCTGGCGCCGCCCTGGATTAAAAGCTTGTCCATGAATGGTCCTGGTACTGGCACTGGTACTGAGGTAGCCTGGCTAAAGAGTCAAGAATCAGGCGGTAGCAGATTCTTCAGGCGTTGTTAAATGCATGGACACGGCATGCACAGCGCCCGACCTTATATGAACATTCAAATGCTGATAAACCAGCTGCTGTCGTTTAACCGCATTCAAACCAGCAAAGGTTTCACCAACCATGACAACCTGATATTTGCCGCCACCGCCTTCAACGCGCACCTCACAATCCGCAAAGCTGGACTGCAGCAATTGCTCCAGTGCGCGGGCGTCTACATTCACATCAGTCATCCAACTATCTCCAACAATATTCTGCAACAAAATTCATCAATACCGAACTGCACAAGCCGCTGACTACCAAGCCTCAATGACAGCATCAATATCATTGTCGTGGCGAGCCATCAATGCAGCAAACTGGGTATGGTACTGGCGGCGCAGGTTGATGCCGCCAACATACAGGTTACGCAGTTTCCACTCTCTGTCCGCATTCAGGAACAAAGCATACTGCAATTCGATACGCGTGCCGTCAGACACAATCTGCATGCGCACATTGGTCGGCGCTTCAGGGTCTTCAGGCGGGTTTCGTGGCGGCATGTAGTTCAGTTCCTGACCACCATACTCAACCAGCGCAGAGCCGTAAAATCGGGTCAGCGTTGCCCTCAGTTTTTCACCAAAAGCCTCAATCTGAGCATCCGTAGCATCTTCGGAAAATCGCGCCATAACGCCGGTCGCAACCTGCTCGAAATCAACAAACCGACCGACTTCCTCTTCAATTCCGGCGTAGTAGCGAACTTGATCCGATTCGAAGTAGGGACGCAGCTCTTCAACACGCTTCAGCAGCTGGGTAACAGACTGCTCGGCTGCCTCAACGGCAGTCTGGGCTGGCGCTTGCGCCCCGGCCAACGGCATTATTATCAAAGCAAAACCCAAAATAAGCAATTTACTGAAAAATTTCATATAGTTAAACCTCCGATCAGGTCTGGCAAGCGAATACCGCCATGGTGGGTCGGTGTTGATGACAGATGCAATTGAGTGAGAATAACGGTAACATCGACCGCTCACTGTGGACTCCGTTGCAGTGTACCTCAATTAGCACGGCCAATAAATTACTACTTGCAAGCGTGAACAATGATCCGTCTAATGAGCCACCCAAAATGAGCCTGAACCTGACCCTGCGCTGGACTGTATGCTGCTAGATGTCTTTATTATCTGCCTGGGCTTTGCCGGCCTGATCTGGGGCGCAGACAAATTTGTATTTGGCGCCTCCGCCTTCGCCCGCAACCTTGGGATTTCGCCCCTGGTTATCGGGTTGACGATCGTTGCGTTCGGTACCTCGGCACCGGAAATCTTTTCATCTGCCGCGTCGGCGCTGGCGGGCGAACCCGAGCTGGCCATCGGCAACGCAATCGGGTCCAATATCTTCAATCTCGGCGTAGCGCTCGGCGTGGCCATCATTATCAAGCCCATTACCCCACCCAAATCACTGTCACGAAAAGAGATGCCCGCCCTGCTGCTGGTAAGCGTGGTCTGCGGCCTGTTGCTGGCCAATCTCTACCTCGGCGTGTGGGACAGCCTGATTTTGATCGGCGTGGTTGCCTATTTTATTTACCACCTGTTTACGCGCAAGGCCGCCGGCCTGGAGGAGGATGACACCGAACTGCCGGAGCAGATGACAACCTTGCGCGCCGCGGGTTACCTGGTACTGGGCCTTACGCTGTTGATCATTGGCGCCGAAGCACTGGTCGGCGGCGCTATTTCAATCGCCGCTACGCTGGGCGTCTCCTCTGGCATTATCGGACTGACACTGGTCGCTCTTGGCACCAGCCTGCCCGAGCTGGCGGCTACGGTGACCTGCGCGCTGCGCGGGCACCACGAGCTGGCAATCGGCAACATCATTGGCTCTAACATTCTCAACATTCTGGTCGTGCTGCCCTTCCCCGGTTTGCTGGCGGCCGGCAGCTTCAACAGCGACCTGTTCTACCGTGACTACAGTGCAATGATGGTCATGACCATGTTCCTTGCGCTGATCTGCTACCTCGCCATCCGACGCGGCACCCAGATCGGCCGACTCAGTGGTATCGCATTCCTGCTGCTTTATGCCGGCTGGTTCGGCATAATGTATTACCAAATTAACTAGCCAAATGGATGCCAGTGAACATGGAACAGAGGCAGTCGCTGATCAACAGTGCCTTGCGCACCATTCGTATCGAGCACCAGGCCATTGGCGCGCTGACCGAGCGGATCGATGACACCTTCGCCAGCGCCTGCCAGCTGATGCTGGCTTGTGACGGCCGCATTGTAGTGACCGGCATGGGCAAGTCCGGTCATATCGCACGCAAAATAGCGGCCACCCTGTCCAGCACCGGCAGCCCCGCCATGTTTGTGCATCCGGCCGAAGCCAGCCATGGCGATCTTGGCATGATAACCGCCAGGGATGTTGTGCTCGCCCTGTCTAACTCCGGCACCACGGAGGAGTTGATCAATATTCTGCCCTTGTTCAAACGCAAAGGCGTCCCGTTCATCACCATGACCGGCAACCCGGATTCCATCCTTGCTCACAATGCCGATGTCAATCTTGACACCAGTGTCAAGGAAGAGGCCTGCCCCTTGGGCCAGGCGCCCACCGCAAGCACAACAGCTACCCTGGTGATGGGCGACGCCATTGCCATGGCCTTGCTCGAAGCCAGAGGGTTTACCCAGGAGGATTTCGCCTTTTCTCACCCCGGCGGGCGCCTGGGTCGACGCTTGCTGTTGAAGGTCGCTGACATCATGCACGGCGGCGAGACGATACCGCGGGTTCAGGAAACAACGCTGCTAAAAGATGCCTTGTATGAAATCAGCAGCAAGGGACTGGGCATGACCACGGTTGTCGATCGCGCTGGCCAGCTGGCCGGCGTTTTCACCGATGGCGACTTGCGCCGCGCCCTGGACGCCGGCCGGGATATACTGACAACACGGATGCAGGACGTGATGTCCCGAAACAGCAAAACCGTCAAAGCGCAGGCGCTGGCAACCGAGGCGGCGAAACTGATGGAAGACAATAGAGTGTATACGCTGGTAGTCACTGATGATGACTCGCGTATGAGCGGTATCATCCGCATGCACGATCTGCTGCAAGCTGATGTTATTTGATTTCTGGCGTATTTAGCCCATTGCAACGGCATGTACATTGCCGCCGGAGTTCCAGCTGATGAAATACTATAATACCGCCGACGAGGTCCTCAAGCGCGCCGAATCCATCAGCCTGTTGATGCTGGATGTTGACGGTGTGCTGACCAATGGCCAGCTGTTTTACGGCGAGCACGGAGAAATCATGAAAGCCTTCAATACGCTGGACGGTCAAGGTATCAAGCTGCTCCAGCAAAATGGTATTCATGTGGGCATCATCAGTGGTCGCAAGTCAGCGGCACTGGAGCGACGTGCCACCACCCTGGGCATCACGCTGATGGCGCAGGGGCGTGAGGACAAATCCGACGCGCTTGATGAGCTGCTGCAGCGCCGGCCATGCCCGCTGGGTCAGATCGCCTACGTCGGTGACGACTTGCCTGATTTGCTGGTGATGCGTCGCATCGGTCTGCCCATTGCCGTCCCTAATGCCCACGAAAGCGTTCACCACTGCGCAGCCCTGTGCACCACTCGTGCTGGCGGTGAAGGTGCCGTGCGCGACGTGGCCGACTTTCTTTTACGCGCCCAGGGCAAGTATGAACAGGCCCTGAGCGCGTTTTCACGATAAATCAACGACTAACCTGAGCGGATCCGAAGAGCTGGCATGAAACGTCTGAGATACCGATGGTTACTGGCATTGATCCCGGCAATCGTGATCGCCTGGTTACTGACCGCGCGCACGGGTGTTGCCCCGGTGGAGGACACCATTGTCAGTGTGGTTAACCCGGAAACTGACTACGATGGCTTTGGCCGCGGCATCCGCAGTGTCATCTACGATGAAACCGGACTAATGGCCTACACCTTGTCTGCCAGTGAACAAAGACTGTTCTCTGGCCAGGTGACAGAACTCACTGAGCCGGTCATGCAAATGTTCGAAGGCAACCTGGAGCGCTGGAATATCTCCGCCGCTTCAGGCAGAATCCGGGCTACGAGTGGGGGTGATATCGTGGAATTGAATCTGACCGATGCCGTGCAAATCCTGCGCCGCAGCGAAGACAACAACAATATTCGCCTGACCACTGACAGACTCACAGTAGAACCGCCCACACAAACCATGTTTACTGACGCCCGGGTCAGGGTCACCGGCAACGGCCTTGAGCAGACATCCCGGGGCATGCATGCCGACCTCAGTGTGGACACCATTACTTTTTTATCTGACATACAGGGCCGCTATTATCGTGTTGACGACTAAGTTCCCAAGCAACTTGTTGCGCGCCACTGCCGTATTGGCCGTACTTGCGACCTTCAGCCCCTTGCTTTTCGCCCAACCCGCGGTCGCTCCTGCGGGCCAAGATAGTCCGAACAGCCAGCCAGGCATCAGCGTTGAGCCTCAAGCTGGCGATGACATCCTGTTCTTCGCCGATGGCGCAGGCAGCATTGAGCCCCTGGGTAATACCCGAATCACGACCTTGCGCGATAACGTGCGTTTCAATCAGGGCCTGGTCGAAATTTTAGGCGATACCGCTCGCCTGGAACAGGATATCCAGACCGGGGAGCTGATCAAGGTAACAGTCGAGGGCCACCCGGCACGTTTCTCGCGATCAGGGCAAGACAGCGTGGATACAATCACCGGTCACAGCGAGTCCATCGTTTACTACAACGAGTCGGTCAATGGCGCCCTGGTATCTGTTGTAGAGTTTATCGGCAACGCCAGTTTCAATCGTGGCCGCACAGCATTCCAATGTTCGCAGATTAAACATATTATCGAATCCGGTGCCACTGACTCCCCGGGCCCTTGCAGCGGACTGCTTGCACCCACAACGCAGCCTGAACAACCTGTATCACAGCCAGACACACGTCCGGCACCAAACGACAACAGCAACTGATGGATACTCTGGCGGTCAAAAACCTGGCCAAATCGTACAAAGGCCGTCAAGTTGTCCGCGACGTTTCCATGAGCGTTAACAGCGGCCAGATCGTCGGCTTGCTCGGCCCCAACGGAGCGGGAAAAACCACGTGTTTTTACATGATCGTTGGTTTGGTCAAGGCCGACGCTGGCAATATACGATTGAATGATACTGAGCTGTCAGGCCTGCCAATCTATTCCCGCGCCCGCCTGGGTGTCGGATACCTGCCACAAGACTCGTCGATTTTTCGCAACCTCAGCGTCGAAGACAATATTATGGCGATACTGCAGACACGGAAGGATCTCGACACGGCGCAGCGCCATGAAAAGATGGAGAGTCTGCTTCAGGAGTTCCATATCACCCACATACGTCAGAACAAAGGCATGAGCCTGTCCGGCGGCGAGCGCAGGCGTACCGAAATTGCGCGCGCGCTGGCCAACGATCCGCGCTTCATATTGCTCGACGAACCGTTCGCCGGGGTCGACCCGATTTCCGTCAGCGACATCAAATCCATCATCGAACAGTTGAAAATGCGTGGCATTGGTGTTCTGCTGACTGACCATAATGTCAGGGACACACTGGATATCTGCGAAAAGGCTTACATCGTGAGCGAGGGTGGCATCATTGCCGAAGGCAGCACTGAACAGATTCTGGCCAATCAAAAAGTGCGTGATGTTTACCTCGGCGAAAAATTCCGCATCTAACAGGGACAACATTCGTTCGAACCCTGAGCCACGTGGCAGACCATAACTTTTCTCTGGTAAAAATATTGCAAAACGCGTCACATATCGGCATGATGCTTGCTTTGCGCGCCCTCAGACATCAAGCGCACTGACCACAGCAATCGCCACCCACGAGCAGCAAAGATGTATCTGACGCCATGAAAATTTCGCTACAGCTAAAGCTTGGTCAACAGTTGACCATGACTCCCCAGCTGCAGCAGGCAATCCGGCTTCTGCAGCTGTCCACTCTGGATCTTCAACAAGAAATTCATCAGGCTCTGGAATCCAACCCCATGCTGGAGGTTGACGAGTCCCACGACGCCGACAGCCGCTACGATAATAACAACAGCGAATCGAACAGCCAGTCTGACGGTGGCAAGGATAAGGACAGCACGAGCACGGACGAAGTTCGCGACACCTTCGCCGAGCAGTCTTCCCCCGACGCATCCTACGAAGCCAGCGGCGATGAGTCACACTGGGAAGACAGCATCCCGGAACAGCTGACAGTTGACACCAATTGGGATGACATCTACCAGAACAGCTATACAAGCGGCAGTCCGGCCCCCGATAACGACGACTTTGAATCACGCGATGCGGCATCAGAATCATTGCAGGACCACTTGCTCTGGCAACTGAACCTGGCCACCATGTCCGACACAGACCGGCTCATTGCTATGGCCATCATCGACGCCGTGGACGCTAATGGACAACTGTCTGCCAGCCTTGAATCCATTCAGGAAGGACTTCAGGAGCACCTCGATATAGAGGAGGACGAAGTTCTGGCTGTATTGCACCGGGTGCAGCACTTTGATCCGGTCGGCGTCGCGGCGCGGGACCTGTCCGAATGTCTGTTGATACAGCTTCATCAAATCCCGGATGCCATGACCACCGATGCCGTGCGCCATGCCCGCATTCTGGTCAAAGACCATTTGTCGCTGCTGGGCAACCGTGATTACGCTCAGGTCATGCGTCTGACTCGCCTGAAAGAGCCCGAATTGCGCGATGCCATCGCTATCATTGAAAAGCTCGACCCGCGCCCGGGCGCCGATATTGCGCCCTCCTCGGCCACGTATATCGTACCAGATGTGTTTGTCAGCAAAGATCCTCGCAGTGGCCGCTGGCGTGTGGAACTGAACCCCGAAACAGCGCCCAAGCTGCGCATCAACGCAGGCTATGCGGCACTGGTCAAACGCTCGGAAAACAGCACCGATAACAACTACCTGCGCGACAATCTGCAGGAGGCCCGCTGGTTTCTGAAAAGCCTGCAAAGCCGCAACGAGACGCTGCTGAAGGTTGCCAGTCGTATTGTTGAACACCAGCAAGGCTTCCTTGAACAGGGCGAAGAAGCCATGAAACCACTGGTGTTACACGACATCGCGGAAGCCGTTGAGATGCACGAATCAACGATCTCACGGGTGACCACACAGAAGTACATGCATACTCCACGCGGCATATTCGAGTTGAAGTATTTCTTTTCCAGCCATGTCAGCACGGCCGGTGGCGGAGAATGTTCATCGACGGCCATCCGCGCTCAGATCAAAAAGCTGGTGATGGCAGAAAACACACGAAAACCCCTGAGTGACAGCAAAATCACCCAGATTCTCGAGGAGCAAGGCATTAACGTCGCACGGCGAACAATCGCCAAATACCGGGAATCGCTGTCCATTCCGCCTTCTAACGAGCGAAAAAGGCTGGTCTAGCGTCTGACTGAACGCTGACGCATTGCCAGCGACAGGCCAAGGTTCTAGAATGGCAGCCATCGGACGATTAGGAAACCCTGATGCAACTGAACAAGATTCTTAGCCCTGAACGCACCTTCAGCGACATGCCGGGCGTCAGCAAAAAACGCTTCCTGACGATGGTTAGCGAGCATATTGCGGCGAGCGCTAGCAACCTGTCAGCGGACGCCATCTACAACGCGCTGCTGGCGCGCGAGCAACTGGGCAGCACCGGCATTGGCAATGGCATCGCCATCCCGCACTGCCGCGTGCAGGATTGTAACCAGATTATCGGTACACTGGTCAAACTTGATGATGGCATCGATTTCGATGCCATCGACTCGCAACAGGTCGATTTGTTGTTTGTGTTGATAGTGCCCGCAGAGGAAACCGATGAGCACCTGCGTGTTCTGAGCGGACTGGCGCGACTGTTTCATCAGGAAGCGTTTTGCCAGGCCTTGCGCGACGCCGGCAGCAACAGTGAGCTTTATCAGACCGCCATCCGTTTCAGCGAACAGACACAGGACTGATCGCGGGCAGGTGCTGGCAATACCAGCGCCGTACTCTGATCCAGCCCAGGCGCAACCTTGGCGCAACCCAGACTCAAAAGCAACAGGTGAGCAATTGTGAGACTCCTGATCGTAAGCGGCCGCTCCGGTTCCGGCAAAAGCACCGCGCTTAACATGTTGGAAGATCATGGCTATTATTGTGTCGACAATTTGCCAGCCAGCCTGCTGCCCGCCTTTATCAGCCGGATATCAAATGAAACGGTCGTGCTGCCCCGGGTCGCGGTCAGTATTGATGCCCGCAATTTACCCGGTGACTTGAAAAAAGTGCCACAGATAATCGGCGAGCTGCAGGTCTCAAAAATAGACACCGAAATCATTTTCCTGGATGCCAACAGCCCGACGCTGATCAAACGTTTCAGTGAAAGCCGGCGCAAACACCCATTGACCACCGAAAGTATTGGTTTGCGCGAAGCCATCAATAAAGAACGGGAAATGCTCGAACCCATCGCTGCCCTGGCGGGCCTGTCTATCGACACCAGCACCATGTCGGTTCACGAGCTTCGCGCCACGGTGCGCGCGCGCGTGCTGGAGAAAAAAGACACCTCACTGGCCCTGATGTTTGAATCCTTCGGCTTCAAGAACGGTGTGCCCATTGACGCTGATTTCGTATTCGACGCGCGCAGTCTGCCAAACCCATATTGGGAACCAGCTCTGCGACCCTTGAACGGGCTCGACGAGCCCGTCAGGCAGTATTTGGCAATGCAGGACGATGTCAATGCCATGCAAAACGATATTTTCCAATTTCTCGAAAACTGGCTACCCCGCATCGAGCGCAGCAATCGCAGTTATATGACCGTCGCCGTCGGCTGTACCGGAGGGCAGCATAGATCCGTGTATCTGTGTGAACAACTAAAACAGGCTTTCTCGGGCCGCGTCAGTAATTTGCAGGTAATGCACCGGGAGCTCGTTCGCAAGGAGGCTTCGCGAAATTCATGATCGAATCAACTATCACTATCTGCAACAAGGCGGGCCTGCATGCTCGTGCCGCGGCGCGTCTGGTCGGCACTGCGTCTCAATTTACCAGCAGCGTTCGTATTGGCACAGAAAAACTGGTTGATGGCAAAAGCATTTTATCCCTGATGATGCTGGCCGCAGGCAAGGGTACAGTGCTCAATATTGTTGTCGACGGCAACGATGAAACAAATGCGTTGCAGGCAATTCAGGAACTGGTTGACAGCCGGTTTGAAGAAAGCGAATAGGGCACAGGCTACTGACATGAAAGATACACCAACAAGGCGACATGATGCCGACGAGTTGACCGCGCATGACGACAATGCAGACGGCGGCGAAGAGAGCAAGACGCAGCGCAAGAAACGTATGACCGAGCTACAAAAGATGGGCGAGGACCTGTTGAGTCTGAACAAAAAACAACTGGAACAGATTGATGTGCCGGAACCCCTGCTGGGTGCATTGCGCGAGTACCAGCGCCTGCCTAACCGCAATGAAGCCAAGCGGCGTCAGCTTCAGTTTATTGGCAAACTCATGCGCGGCAGTGACCATGAAAGTATCCGTGCAGCATTGGAAAAATTACGCGCGCCAGACCGCCAGGAAATCCGCCGGGGCCAGGATATTGAGCTATGGGGCGAGCGTCTGCTCGGCGGCGGCGAAGATGAGATACAGGCATTTGTCGAGGCCTGGCCCAGTGCCGAGCGCCAGACCTTGAGACAATTGCTGCGCAGGTACAGCCAGGTAGCGACGACGACAGCCGAAGTCGAAGAGGAGAAAAGCAGTAAAGTGGCAAAAATTCAGCGCCGACGCTTGCTTGACTACATCAAGACCTGCATAGACTGAGCGCTCAGCGCGACGTACGTGCTTCATTCAATCTGGCGACAGCCCGGTTAACAATCGGCTGTTAAGGAACGTCCAGCGCATCGCATAATCATCGATCAGCTCATTTACGCGGCCACTGGCATCATGCCCTTGCCCACGGGCAATGTATAACAGCCCTGCGAACGGTTTGTGCTCCCGCAATACCTGCAATGCCTGCAGATATTTGAAGCTGTGCGCCGGCGCTACCACCGGATCGTGGCTTCGGGTAATCAGCAGCGCCGGCGGATGCTCGGCTAAACCCGGCCCACCTGCCAGCAGGGCGTGATATGGCGACGATGTAAACCCGAGATATTCGTCCTGCCAGAATGGAGCTCCGCCAAGCGCGTCAAGTCGCACCAAATCAAACACAGCGGCCTCTGCCACCACCGCAGCAAACATATGCGGCGCCCTGTGCACCACTTCGGCGGCCAACAAACCACCATGGCTGCGACCACTGATGACCAGCCTGCCGTTATCAGCCTGACTCTCGTCACGCAGCCACTCAGCAACAGCAAGCACATCGGCGATACTGTTATCACGACGCTCGCCGCTGCCGGCGCCATGCCAATACTCGCCATAATCTCCGCCACCACGCGGCCCGGCGACCGCGTAAACACCTCCGGCATCCATCCATGCCAGACGACTGATTGAAAATGCGGTTTCCATCGGCGCTGCAAACCCACCATAAACCTCCAGCAGCGATGTCGCGGAATCACCGCCAGGCGATGCCCGAGCACCCGCAATCCAGAGCGGAACGCGAGTACCATCATCGGACCTCACCTGCACCAGCCTGGCCTGCAGATCAGTCGACCTTATTTTCGGACGATCCTGCGTCAAGGTGATTTTTCGCCCGCTTTGCAGGTCAACAAGCTCACTGCGCGGCGGCGTCAAGATGCCGCTGTAGGAAACCAGAAGTTGATGTTCACCCAGCGCTCGCACAGCATCGACTCTGACCGGCGCCGGCAGCGCCAGCGTATGGTTATCAGGTTCAGGGCGCCCGTAAAGATCGACAACACGCAGCGTCGAACTGCCGTGTTGCAGATACTCCAGCACCAGCCGCCGGCCAAGCACCAGCGCTGACAGTAACGGCATCTCCGTTTCGGTTATAAATGTTTGCGCCCCCTGCCTGTTGACCCGTGTGATTGAGCCAGTGCCGCGTGCACCGTTGGTGCGGAATGCGTAGTCGCCCCGAACGACACCGACATACTGCGCAAAACCGCTGTTGCGATGATAAGCATGATCAAAAGACAACCACTCAGCGCGGGCCAGTCTGGCGGGCGATACCGTGTCCAGTTTCAGAACGCGCCAGCCCGAAGGTCGACTGTCGGATTGTGCTTGCGACAAAGCCGCCACAGCGACAAGCAAGGTATTGCCATGTTTGCCCGCTTCCGAGCGGGGGCCCGGCATATCTTCAATAACGTGCAATTGTTCAATTTGCCGTCCAACGGCTTCAATATAAACCAGTTCAGGCTCGAACTCGCGCATAGCAGGTTGGTATCTATACACGCGAGACTGCCAACTGAAATCACTTTCGCCGCCCGCCTGGCCCGGACTCGCTGGCACTGAAACTGTAAAAAAGACATCGCCGGTCTCCCCCCAGGTCAGACGCTCTGCCGGCAGGTACCAGCCCTTGTATGGCAAACCCACCGGCACCGGCTCACGCGACACCGATGTCAATGATTGAAGATACCAGCGGCTGTCCAGGCCCCCGGATACAGCAGCCCGGTTGACCTGATAGGCCAGCCAGGCGGCATCAGGGCTGATCGATATGTCACCGGGGCGGGTGCCCGTCGGGAAGGCATCTGCCCCGAGCAGCAAACGCGCGCTGTCACTGAGCGCGCCATCGGCCGCACGGTCATCGACAAAATCGGCATACGGCTGTTGATACAGGCTGTATTGATCGGCCAGTCCCGGGTTATGGTAGAAGAATACATCGCCATTTTTTATATCCGCGACCATCCACTTGGGATGATCCCAGGCGGCAAGCAAATGCTCCCGGGTCTTGTGATAATGAGACTGTTGTTGCTGCCAGTCTCGCGTTTTCCCCGCCTGTTGCGCCAACCATGTACTCACCGGCGCGCTGGTGACGGGCGATTCCAGCCAGAGATAGGGGTCCGTCATGCCAAATGACGGATTCACGGGTGCGTGCATGCAGCTGAGCAGCAGAGTCAGCACCAAAAGCAGGCCCCAGAAACGCAAGCGCAGCCTGCAGCCCAGATCAACAACAATAAGCGGCATCAGCCAAATCCTGGGCGCGCAAGGCGGCAACCTTGCCCGCACCTACTCTGATTTAAATAGCGCCAGCAAGCTTTCTCGCAACCAGCGATGTGAGGGGTCACTGTCGGACTGCCGGTGCCAGTAAAGGTGCAGATCCAGCGGCGGCACGTCAAACGGCAACGGTCTCAAGGTCAGATTGTACTGAGATGCCAGAAATCTGGGCACAGTCAACACCTGATCGGTGCAACTGACAACCTCGGCGGCAACCCGATAATGCTGGACCCGCAATTGGATTCTGCGCTCTGCGTGATGTTTGAGCAGCGCCATATCGACCTGTCCCAGCCCTTTGCGGCGACTGGACACATGTATATGACGCAGGTTCAAATACGCCCCCAGCGTCAGCTCCTGCCCGGCAAGCGGATGCCCGGGACGCATGGCGCAGACATAGTGGTCGCTGATCAATGACTGGTGGGATACCTGTGTATCTTCAATCAACGGTACATCAATCGCGAAGTCCAGTTCGCCGCGCGACAAATGTCGGACCAGTTCGTGTCGTTTGGTATAGTAACTTTGCAGCATCAGATGCGGCGCATTGATCTCGAAAAACGGAAACAGGCGCGGCAGAACCACCGCTTCAGCCAGGTCCGTCATGCTAAAGTGGTAAGTTCGATCTGCCAACGCCGGGCTGAACTCCTCCCGCTCCAGCACGCTGGCATTCAGGAGGCCCAGCGCTGCTGAGACATTCTGTGCGATACCATCGGCAACCGGCGTCGGCAGCATACCTTTGGAGGTGCGTACAAATAACTCATCATTAAAGACGCGCCGCAGTCGTGACAAGGCATTACTCACCGCCGGTTGCGTGATCGCCAGAGACTTCGCCGCCTGCGTCAGATTACGCTCGGTGTAAATGGTATCGAACACCAGGAAAAGATTAAGATCGACTTTTTTCACAACGGCCTACCCCTTGCCTTTTGCCAATAACCCATTGCCAATTGCTTTGCCCCCAATGCCTTTTATCTGCAATCGATACGTAATTGCTAAGTCACAGGAGCACAAGTGAGTTTTTTTGCAGAGCACTTCTTCCATGTCCTATTCGTTTGATGAATAATAGCCAAAACGATAAATAATACAAATCAATAATCGGAATTTTTCGGGTATGAGTCAGCTTTACCTTGTGCGCCATGGCCAGGCTTCATTTGGTGCCGCCAACTATGATCAGCTGTCACCGCTTGGTTTTCAGCAAGCGCAATGGCTTGGGAAACATTTTCGGGAACTGGGTATTCAGTTCGACCGTGTGATCGCCGGCAGTCTTTCACGGCAGCAGCAGACTGCGCAAACCATTCTCACCGGCAATGGTCAGCAGCTGCCACTGCACGTAGAAGAGGGCTTTAACGAGTTTGACTTCCATGACCTGGCAGCAATTTATTGCAAATTCAGCGAGATCCCGTTGCCGGGCACTGACAACGGTGGTCGGGACTTTTTCCAGATGCTGCGCAAAGCCATGATTGCGTGGTCCCGCGGAGAGCTGCATGCCGCAGACCAGGATACTGCCAATCCCAGCCTGGAAACCTGGGAGCAGTTTCACGACCGTGTTTACCAGGCCATGCAACAGCTCATAGCCCGGGAAAAGGACGAGACCGTCCTTGCCGTCAGTTCAGGCGGCGCCATGGCCATGGCCTTGAGTCAGGTGCTCAACTGTGGCGTAGACACCCTGATAAACCTGAACATGCAAACCCGCAATACCGGTGTGCATCACTTGTTTTACAATCAGCGCGGCTTTCAGCTTGCGGGTTTTAATGCGCTGGCACACCTTCAGCGAGCAGACCGCCTGAGCGCCCTGAGTTATACCTGAGGCCCACCAATAACAATATCGCGAGCACTCCCTGACCATGACATCACAACCGACGAACGAGAATAGCGATCAACACAATACGGCGCTGCACGTGTGGCTGGAGCAGACGCTGCCAGATTACACCGGACACTTTCACTTGCAAAAATTTACCTCGGGCCAGTCTAACCCGAGCTTTCTGCTCGACATCGGCTACAACAAATATGTATTGCGACGAAAACCGGCCGGTGCGCTGCTGGCTTCGGCCCATGCGGTGGATCGTGAGTTCAGGTTGATCAGCGCACTGCAGCATACCGACGTCCCTGTGCCCACGCCCATTGCTCTGTGCGAAGACAACAACGTCATCGGCAGTATGTTTTATCTGATGAGCTATGAAGACGGTGACATCTTCTGGGATCCCGCTCTGCCAGAGGCCCCTGCCACTGAACGCCACGGGTATTACCGGGCACTGGTTGAATCGCTGGCCAGGCTGCACCAGGTGGATTACCACGCTCTGGGTCTGGCAGACTTCGGGCGTCCCGGCAACTACTACGCGCGCCAGCTGTCGCGCTGGTCCAAACAATATCGGGCCTCCGCCAGTTCGGAACTGCCGCAAATGGATGCGCTTATTCAATGGCTTGAGCAGCACCTGCCCGATGACGACGGTCAGTGCAGTATCATCCATGGCGATTACCGGCTGGATAACGTCATTTTCCATCGTGGCGAAGCACGGATCCGTGCAGTGCTTGACTGGGAACTGGCCACGCTGGGCCATCCAATGGCTGATCTGGCTTACTATTGCATGGCCTTGCGACTGCCACACAACAGCGAAATAAAAGGCTTGCAGGGCGAAGACCTGGCGGTGCTTAATATTCCCGACGAAAAAGCCATTATCAAGCACTACTGCACGGTGCGCGAAATTGAAGAACCCGGACACTGGACCTTCTATCTCGCCTTCAGCTTTTTCCGTCTTGCCGCGATACTGCAAGGCGTTTACAAGCGCGGACTGGATGGCAACGCGTCCAGTGACAAAGCCCTTCGCATGGGACGATTGGTGGCGCCACTGGCGGCACAGGGTCTGAAGACAACACTGGAATAAAAGCAGTTGGCGGGCAAGGAAACGCCCCGGCTATGCACTCCCGATGTTTAGTGCTACCATCAAAAAAAATCAATAAAAACCGAGGGTAAGGCATGCGCGATGAACATGCACGAGCGTACTGGAAGGCAAATGTCCGAATTCTGACCATCCTGATGAGTATCTGGTTCTTCATTTCATTTGTCTGCGGCATTCTGCTCGCCGATTTTCTCGACAACTTCCGTTTTGCCGGCTTCAAGCTTGGCTTCTGGATCGCCCAGCAAGGCTCGATCTACGTCTTTGTTTTAATCATTCTGGTGTACCTGGTCTGGATGGACAGGCTGGACGCACGTTACGCGCGCGATAAAAAAGACGCAGCGGAAAAACGCCCGACGGAGGACCAGGCATGAGTGTTCAGATCTGGACCTATATTTTTGTTGTGCTTTCATTCGGCCTGTATATTGGCATCGCCATCTGGTCACGCGCAAAGTCCACTAATGACTTTTACGTCGCCGGCGGCGGTGTGCATCCGCTGGCCAATGGCATGGCAACAGCCGCCGACTGGATGTCAGCAGCTTCCTTTATCTCAATGGCCGGACTGATTTCCTTTCTCGGCCGCGACGGTGCCTTTTACCTGATGGGCTGGACGGGAGGCTACGTTCTGCTGGCTTTGCTGCTTGCGCCCTATCTGCGAAAATTCGGTAAATTCACCGTACCTGATTTCATTGGCGATCGTTATTACTCCAACAGCGCCCGTCTGGTTGCCATTTTTTGTGCCATCTCTGTGTCATTTGTTTATGTCTGTGGCCAGATGCAGGGGGCAGGTATCGTTTTTTCGCGATTTCTGGAAGTCGATATCACCACGGGCGTCATCATTGGCATGACCATCGTGTTTTTCTACGCCGTTATGGGCGGCATGAAAGGTATTACTTACACCCAGGTAGCACAGTACTGTGTGTTGATTTTTGCCTATCTGGTACCGGCAATTTTCATCTCGCTGATGATGACCGGTAACCCCATCCCACAGCTCGGCTTTGGTTCCGAGCTCACGCCTGAGTATGGCGGCGGATACCTGCTCGATCGGCTGGACAACCTGAGCATGGACCTGGGATTTGCAGCCTATACCGAGGGATTGCGTCCGACTCAGGATGTGTTTTTCATTACCGCAGCACTGATGTTCGGCACCGCTGGCCTGCCCCATGTCATCATCCGGTTTTTCACCGTACCCAGCGTGCGGGATGCCCGCAAATCCGCCGCCTACGCCCTGGTTTTTATTGCCATCCTGTATACCACCGCGCCAGCGGTGGCGGCCTTTGCCAAAATGAATTTGCTGAATACCGTCAACAATGCGACCTATGAGGAGCTGCCGGGCTGGTTCAGTACCTGGGAGACGACTCAGCTGATCTCATTTGACGACATCAACGCTGACGGGGTGGTGCAGTATTCCGGGGATGCGGCAGTCAACGAACTGACCGTCAACCGTGACATCATGGTGCTGGCAAACCCGGAGATCGCTGGCTTGCCCAACTGGGTAGTGGCTCTGGTTGCCGCCGGCGCGCTGGCGGCCGCCCTGTCCACAGCGGCGGGCTTGTTGTTGGTGATATCAACGGCGATATCACACGATCTGCTCAAGCGCAGCTTGATGCCGGGCATCACCGAAAAACAGGAGTTGCTGTATGCGCGTTTATCTATCTTTGTCGCCATCCTGATAGCCGGCTATTTCGGTATCAACCCGCCCGGCTTTGTCGCCGAAGTCGTCGCTTTCGCCTTCGGACTCGCCGCCGCGTCATTCTTCCCCGCCATTGTGCTCGGCATTTTTTATCGAGGCATGAATCGCCAGGGAGCTATTTCCGGCATGCTGGCAGGGTTTTTCTTCACGGCTGCGTATATTGTTTATTTCAAGTTCATCTCACCGGAATCCAGCACCGCAGAGCACTGGTGGTTCGGAATATCACCGGAAGGCATTGGCACCCTGGGCACCTTCATCAACACCGCAGTGGCCCTGACCGTCAACCGTTTTTATCCGGCACCGCCCAAGGCCGTTCAGGACATGGTGGACGAGATCCGGCTGCCGGGCTGAGTCAGTCGTCCGACACGCTGATTGTCGGTGCGGGAGATTTGGCGCTGTCCAGCTCCGCAACCTTGGCTGTCAGGCGCCGGGCCAGCGCGTGATACGCGCTGGCGACCGCGCCATCAGGCAGGGTCAGCAGAATAGGTTTGCCAGCATCAGTATGTTCCCGAATGGACAGGTCCAGCGGCAAAGAGCCGATAACACCAACGCCGTAATCATGCGCCAGCTGCTCACCACCGCCTTCACCAAAAATAGCTTCGGCATGTCCGCATTTTGAGCAAATATGTACCCCCATGTTTTCCACGACGCCCAAGAGCGGAACATTGACCTTGCGGAACATTTCTATGCCCTTGCGGGCATCCAGCAAAGCAACATCCTGCGGTGTGGTGACAATGACCGCGCCCGTCAGACTGACGGACTGGGACAGGCTGAGTTGTATGTCACCTGTCCCCGGCGGCATATCGATCAACAGATAATCCAGCTCCGACCACAAGGTAAATTTCAGCATCTGATTGAACGCACCAACGATCATCGGCGCGCGCCACACCATTGCTGTGCTGCCTTCAACCAGGTAGCCCATTGAGTTGGTTTCCAGGCCACAGGCCAGAATCGGGCGCATGTATTGTTTGTCGACGATTTCTGGCCGTGTCCCTGAGCGCACACCCAGCATCATCGGCTGACTGGGCCCGTAAATGTCTGCATCAAGCAGTCCAACCTTGAATCCCTGCTGTTGCAATGCAACCGCGAGATTGACAGCAGTGGTTGATTTACCCACGCCTCCTTTGCCGGAAGCGATGCAGATTACGTGCTTGATTCGGGAAAGATTATCCACGGTATAAAAACTCCTGATGTGATTCGGCTGATACTCATAA
>Ga0136557_1001110_pt1 | contig 18348 bp, 13 predicted proteins | sample AntRauTorckE6832_FD_104796 | JGI IMG/M metagenome (GOLD analysis project Ga0136557, IMG submission 104796) | Saline lake microbial communities from Rauer Islands, Antarctica - Metagenome Torckler E6 #832 | ecosystem: Environmental > Aquatic > Non-marine Saline and Alkaline > Saline | place...
AATATTTGCTTTTCATAACCTGGGGCAGAACCATAGTCTGAAATATTTTTTTGATCCAAAACCGAAAGTCTGTCCTTTTCTGCCATACAAAAAACTCCAGTTCCAATTTTACCTTTAATTTTATCTTCAGCAAAGGATTGGGAAGAAAAAGCAGAAAGGACTAATACAATAATAAAATATTTTATAAGAAAACTAATTTTCATTGATATTTCCCTTTGATTTACAAACTTTAAACTCATCTGCAAAAAAATATCCTGCAGTAAAAACAAGACAGAAAATAAGCAGTACAAAAATATTAAGTAGGGCAGGTAAAGATTCGGAAAGCATTGTGTTTAAAATATTGGCAATAATCATCGGTATAAGAGAAATCAGAAGAATTCCCCTTCTTTTTCCGGGGTTTTTTATAAACCAGATAAATATAAATACCCATGATATTTCAAGAGACAGCGCTGATATTAAAACCTGTTTTTCAGGCAGAGCAAAGCCGCCTGAAATAATTTCCACAAAGAAAATTAAGGCATAAACAAGATTTATTAAAAGTCCGCAGATCCCTGTAAAATATACATGACATTTTTTAAATTTAGTCATTGGAACAATCCTTTTTTGAAAAGAATAAATCCCAGTCCATCCAGACAATCAAAAGAGCAAAAAAAGTCAGTACAAAAAACTGAATAATTTTAACGCTCTGGGTTATATTGAATGCTTCCTGTGAGAGGTTTATGATGAAGTGGAAAACTACAGCCGAAATTATACTTTTATTATTTTTCATGCAGAACCAGCTTACAATTATTCCAAGGGGGATTATGCTGAAATAAAAATTTATGCAGTACCAGATATTCAAGTGAAATATTTCATACTGATAAGTGTTGTTTATAAATATAAGGGGAAGATGCCACAATGACCACAATACACTGAATATAACAGAAGCAGTGAAAAAGCTGTATCTGCTTTCCAGGCTTTCAAATCCGTAACCTCGCCAGCCGAGTTCTTCAAAAACAGCGGCAAGAAGAAGTATTAAAAAAACAGGAATAAAACCTGTTGAAAAAGAAAAACTTTGAGAAAAAGTTAGCTGTTCTATTGAACCTCCGAAAAAAACAGAAATAAAAACAGATAAAATAACTGAAAAAGGCATGAAAAAAATCAGAAAAGGAATCATTTTGATATTTATCAGTTTGAAATTGAAAAGTTTGTTTATGAAAGCATACTTAAGCCGGCGGTTTTTGGATTTTAAAATCATAAAAAGACAGGCAAGAAAAGGTGAGATGAGTCCTAGAAGAACAAAAACAAGGTAAAGGTTTGAAGTGTTGTCAAAGCTTAAATGAGCCGCGGCTCCCCAGAAAATGAATGTAAAAACAAATGTAAGCAGAAAATAGGTTTTCGGTTTATAAAAATACTCCATAATAATCCTCCGGAAATTAATTAATCAAAAAATATCAGAACTCAAATTGAACGATTTTCAATTTATGCCCGATATTACCGGAGTTTATTAAGCATGGATTGTAAAAACACGCACTACCAGTGAAATTTTACCAGCTTTTTAAATTTTTTGGAGGTATATTGAGAAGGGGTCATTCCTGTATATTTTTTAAAGTCTTTAATCAAATGAGCCTGATCATAATATCTGAAATCCTGGGCAAGTCTGCTGAAATTTATTGTTTTATCAGATGCGGCGAGTTTATTCATAAAATCAATAACATTATAAAACCTCATATTTCCCTGCAGGGCTTTGAATGAATATCCGAAAATCTCTTTGTGCTGTTTTTGTATCCACCGGGGAGAGTAACCAAGTGTTTTTGAAAATCCCTCAAGATCGTCATGTGGCTTTATAAAATAAGGGATATAAGGGTTATGCTGATTAATTCTTTGTATCTTTTTAACAAGTTCCGTTTCAAATATTTTCACCATTTTTCTGCCTTCTGAAGAATTTTCCATTTCTTCACACATCAGTCTGAATCCGATGTTGTCACCCCAGATATCTTCCACACTGATATCATAATTTTCAAATTTTGAGGGAGAAACACCAAATATTTCAAAAACAGAATGTGGATAAAAATCTACCTTGAAATTTTTTACAGCCCTTGTTTTATATACTGACGGAAGCTGATAAATATCAGACCAGCTGCCGATTTCGCTGTTAACATAAGTTCTTTTTTCTATGGAAGTTGTTGTATTATTATTCTTTATTTCACTGAGCCCGCCTTCAAATTCAAAATAAAAATTTGTAAGATAAGTCGGAAATGCTCTGGTTATGTATTTTGCATCTGTTTCATTAATTTCACCAATGGAAAAAGTATAGGAGCTGACATATTTAGCGACTATATGATTTTTGGGAAAAACTTCTTCATAATGTATCATTTGATTTCAGCTTTTTTTTATTTTTCCAGCACTTTAAATTTTTTAACAGAACCTGAATGACAATGCTGTATAACTTTATTTATATCTTATACTTATTCCATAAAAAAACAAAAAGAACTCAAATATAATTTTTCCTGATTTTGAATTTTAATTGAAGGAGATTTTTGAAGAGTTTGTTTGATTATCACTTGTTGAACTCAAGGTATTTTGTCGATCACTTTTGGATTAAAGTGATCGACAAACTTTTAGGGAAAATATATGATCGACTAAGAAAAAGAGAAACATGAAGCTGTAAGGCTTATGGATAAAGCAGGTTATAAATAATCAACTTGACAATTAAGAGCAGTAATAATGCTATGATAAAAGTACACGAATCTTTAAAGATCCATGGATGTTTACTGCTTTTAAGGTAATTGTTCTGATAATAGTAATTTTTGTCTCCTTATTTTTGAGCTTACGTCAGAACATGACCCTTTATGAAAATATTGCTTTGGAAATTAAGAACTCACACAAAAAAACATTGCCAAGTGACTGCAGAGAGCTTCAATGCGGAGAGGAATACAGTATTCGCCTTGATTTTGAGAATGCTGTTGTTTTTTAGGAAATACTTTTTTTGCTTACAATAAAAAAGTAACTGCCTGGGTTAATATACAAAGCAGGAATACTTTATGGGCTCCTATTTGCAAAGGAATCAGCTTTTTACTTAACTTATGTGAAAAAACAGAGCCAATATAATACCTGATACTTAGACTTCAATTATATTCAATTGTAGTTTGGTGGTTATTATAATTGACCCTGGTGACTGAATTGGATATAAATAATATAAAGTATATTAAAATCAGCCCCTTAATTTTAAATGCAATAAGTTTCACTTAATTGTAAACTTTATTCCTGCAATATTAATGCAATAGAATTAAGTTAAGCACTAAATGATGAAATATTGTTAAACCTAATATATCTGAGTCCGAAATTCTGAAATAGCGTTTAATATAAATGGCCTTTATATGGGGTTTTAATTTTTATTGGCTGTTGAAAACTTAAATATATATCTGAAATAATTAGGGATATTTGGGCTGGGTATGGTAAAGATAAGTATGTATATAAATCATGATTGTATAAGAATTAACGATATAAACAGGCTTACAAGCTTTGGAGGCGATGATCTGAAATGCCGGAAGAAAAAATGAACGAAAATAAAAAAATCAGTTCAGAACAAGAAGATTCAACTGATAAAGGCAAGATGCCGACTGCTTCAAAAGAAACAGACAAGGCATTCCCCATTATTGGTCTGGGAGCTTCTGCCGGTGGATTGGAGGCGCTTAAGGCTTTCTTTTTAAATGTCCCTGAAAACAGCAAGATGGCTTATATCGTTGTGGTACATATGAACCCTAATCAACCAAGCCTGATGCCAGATTTGCTTCAAAAGACTACCTCCCTTCCGGTTTCTACCGCCAGAGACGGCCAGATTATTGAACCAGGCAATATATACGTCATTCCACCAGACAAAGAAATTAGTGTTTACAGGGGAGCTCTCCAGCTTTTTGCTATTCAGAGAAAGGCAGTTGCACACCCGATAGATCTGTTTTTGCGATCTCTGGCTCTGGATCAAGGGCAGTATTCTGCAGGCATCATTTTGTCAGGAACCGGGACAGACGGTTCTCTTGGGATAAAAGATATCAATACCAATGAAGGGGTGGTTTTTGCCCAGAATGAAGCATCTGCATCTTATTACGGTATGCCCAGAAGCGCCATAAATACGGGACTGGTGGATGCTGAGCTTGCGCCTGAAGAAATGCCGAAAAGGCTTCTTGAATATTTCACACACACTAAAAATTTTTCAGCACGAAAAAAAAACACTTCTGCTACGGATAAAGATCAACAATCATTGAACAAGATATTTGCAATTCTTCGCACCACGATAGGGCATGATTTTTCGGCATACAAGGTCAATACTATTTTACGGCGTATTAACCGCAGAATGGGACTAAATCAGATTGCGACATACGATGTTTACGTACATTTTCTTCGTGAAAATCCAGGTGAAGTTGATGCTCTGTTCCGCGAATTTCTGATAGGAGTTACCAGGTTTTTCCGGGACAGTCCTTCTTTCGAAGTTATCAAAACAGATGTTCTCCCGGCGATTTTGGGAAATATGAATGAGGATGACACTTTCAGGGCCTGGGTTCCCGGATGTTCCACCGGTGAAGAGGTCTATTCATTGGCCATTGTACTTCGTGAACTTTTGGACAGCAGTAATAAACGGATCAACCTCCAATTATTTGGTACAGATATCGATAAATTTTCCATTGATAAGGCCCGGGAAGGCATATTCCCTGACAGTATAGCCGCTGATGTGAGTAAAGAAAGGCTCAGGCGGTTTTTTACGAGTGAAAAGAGTTGTTTCCGTATTCGTAAAGAGATCCGCGATTGTGTGGTATTTTCAGTCCAGGATTTGATTAAAGATCCACCCTTTTCGAGATTGAATATGCTTTGCTGCCGTAATTTACTTATCTATCTGAATGCAAAAATGCAAAAGAAGCTTTTGCCTCTTTTTCATTATACACTAATGCCTGATGGTATTTTGATGCTTGGATCATCAGAGACTATAGGAGAGTTTAATAATCTTTTCTATACCATAGATAATAAATGGAAAATATTCAAACGTCAGGAAGTGCCCAGTGCTTTGAGCATGCCGGTCGATTTTTCAAGCGGACTTTCAGCCATTGATCAAGGCTATAAAAAGGCTTCACCCCCTGTTTTTGTATCAAAGCCAGATATTTCCATGGCAACTCAGCAGGCAATTCTGGATCAGTTTTCCCCAACGGGTATACTCATTGATGCTACAGGTGAGATTCTACATATTCAGGGGCGCACCGGCAAGTACCTTGAGGCACTCAGTGGCCCGCCTTCAAAGAATATACTTGACCTTGCAAGAGATGGACTTCGCATTGAACTTTCATCTGCTTTCAGGGAGGCAAAAAATGATAATAAAAAGATTACCCGCAAGTTTATAGGTATAAATATCAATGACGATATTCAGATGATTGATCTGCATGTCTGTCCTCAGCTGTCGCCCAAAGAACTCCGCGGAACATTTTTAGTGGTTTTCGAGGATATAGAAACCAAACCGGAAAATACCGTTTCAGACAGAGATCCCTGCCAGTTATACGAAATCGAATCCTCAAGGTTGACAGAGCTGGAAAAAGAACTTCAGATAAACCGGGAGAGCCACCAGATAACGATAGAGGAGCTTGAATCCTCAAATGAGGAGCTTAAATCTACAAACGAAGAGCTGCAGTCGTCTAATGAAGAACTTCAGTCCACAAACGAAGAGCTGGAATCCTCAAAAGAAGAGCTCCAGTCTTTAAACGAGGAGCTTCAGACTGTTAATGCTGAGCTGCAAAGTAAACTGGAGGAGCTTTCAGGTGTTCAAGACGATATGAGAAACCTTTTGAACAGCACAGAAATTGCCACTATTTTTGTAGACAATGACTTGAATGTCAAAAGGTTCACAAGTGAAGCGACAAAAATTGTTAATTTAATCCAAACCGACATCGGCCGACCCCTTCGTCATGTTGTGGCCAACCTGGTATATGAAGATTTAATAGCTGATCTTACTAAAGTTCTGGAAAAACTTGTACCTATAGAGAGTGAAGTTCTTGCCACTGACGGAATATGGTACAAAATGCGAATCATGCCGTATCGCACAACGGATAACCGAATCGATGGATGCGTTATTACATTTTCATCCATAGGGGAGCAGAAAAAAAATCAAACCGAACTCAAAGAGTCAAGTCAGAAATTTCAGAAAGCGCTTAAGCTTGTGAGTGACATTTTTGATATGAACCCTGATCCTATGTTTGTGCTTAATGATAATTTTAAGGTCGTACTGTGCAACACATCTTTTTCCAAGCTTATGGGGATTTCTCCAGAACAGGTCAGCGAACTTAAAATCACTGGTGCTCAAAGCAGGTTTCCTAAACATATCGGACTGACGTCGAAACTGAAAAAAGCCATGAAAGATGGTAAGGATTTCGAAACAAAATCTTTCCTTTTAAAAACATTAGAAGGTGAGCAAAGGTATGCAATCTATAGCCGTATTATTGGTGAAGATTATGAACTCCCATACAGAATTTTATTGCTGCTGAAAAAAAAATAATTAAAGGGGACAACCCATGACTGGCAATCAATATCAATACACTCCATCAAAGTTTGAAAAACTTCGGATGGAAGCAGAAGAATTAATTTTGAAACAACCGGAGCTTGATTCACCCCCGCCCTCAGATATTCTGGAACTGATCAACGAGCTCAAAATTCACCAGACAGAACTGGAAATTCAAAACGAAGAACTTAAACGGACACGGAATGAGCTTTCAAAAATGCATCGCGAGTTTGAAAATCTTTACGAGTTTGCCCCTTGCGGATACCTTACGTTGAATACAAAAGGGATCATCACGCGAGCCAATCTTACAGGCGTTAAGCTCTTGGGGATCAGTCGCAAGTTTCTTTACGGGTCAGGTTTTAGCCAGTATATTGCTGACGACTGGCATGGTGAGTATATGAGAACTCGGAATAAATGTTTGGAAACAAATGAAAAGCAAAGCATAGAGTTGCCATTAAAGACTAAAGATAAGGTCCCGTTATGGGTCAGGGCTGACATCGAAGCTGATCATGACGAAACCGGAGCTGTTGTTCAATGGAGGATGGTCCTGATAGATATCAGTTTGCAGCGTCAGGCTGAAGAGGATAGAAAAAATTTACATGATCAGTTGATGCAGGCTCAGAAGATGGAGTCTATAGGTAACCTTGCCGGTGGTATTGCCCATGACTTTAACAATATTTTATCTTCGGTTATGGGTTTTGCCGAGATTTCATTGGAAGAAGTTGAACAAGGCAGTAATCTTGAAGATAATTTGCATGCAATATTTACTGCAGGTAAAAGAGCCAAAGACCTTGTCTCGGAGATAATGACATTTTCCAGGCAAACCAATGAACAGGTAAAACCTGTGCATATAGGAACAGTTGTAAAAGAATCAAATCACCTTCTGCGTTTATCATTACCTTCCAACATTATAATTAAACAAAAGTTGAACAGCGATGAGATGGTAATGGGGAATTATGCACTTTTACAGCAGGTATTACTAAATCTTGTCAACAATGCAGCAGATGTTATGGAAGATAACGGCGGAGCCATAGATGTTACGGTATCTGATATTATTGCTGATGAGTCTTTTGCAAGAAAAAGCGGCCTTGGTGCTCCGGGAAACTATGTTAAAATAACAGTAGCTGATACCGGAGAAGGGATCCCGCCCGAAACGATCAAATCTATATTTGAACCATATTTTACAACAAAAGAGACCGGAAAAGGTACCGGACTTGGACTTGCTACGGTTCAGGGTACAGTGAAAAAATATGGAGGGACCATAACTGCTGAAAGTAAGCCTGGTAAAGGAACTGTTTTTACCGTTTTATTACCGGCAACCAAAAAACCTGAACATACAAAGCCGGATGAAACTGAAGACTTACCCCACGGTTCAGAAAGGATTTTATTTGTTGATGACGAGGTATCAATAGTGAAAATAAACCATCAGATTCTTGCTGGGCTTGGATATAATGTAACCGCCAGGACCAGCAGTATTGAAGCTTTGGAAATATTTCAGTCAAATCCAAACGATTTTGATCTTGTAATCACTGATATGACAATGCCGAATCTGACTGGAGATAAGCTTGCAACTGAGTTGATGAAAATAAGGCCAGATATACCTGTTATGATCTGCACCGGTTACAGCAAGAATGTTTCCAGTGAAAAAGCATCAGAACTTGGGATCAGAGCTTTTGCTTATAAGCCTTTGGAAAGGGCTGATTTGGCAAAAATGATTCGAAAGGTGCTCGATGAAGATAAGCTTTGAGCTTATGAATAAGTTGCAGTATTCGAATATAAAACTATATAATCGAACCTTGTGTGAAGTTGGGCAGGTAATAATGGACATTTTATCAAGGCTGCAATCTTCTTGTGTAATCTTATAACCTTTTTTGTTTCTAATTCTACTGCTTATTTCTTAAATTACTCCGGTAAATTTTTTTTATTTTGATACCAAAATTGTCATAAATTATGTTTAAAAAATCTTAAAAAGTTGTTGTTTTTGTTCCGCCGGGGCATAAACTCCATGTCATTGCCAAAATATCAGGCTATTATTTAAAACTTTGGGAATAGCGCTTTTCGTTGAAATTAGAACTATATTGTGTGAAGATTAACTTCGTCAGCCACAAAAATATCAACCTATTATCTGGATATAATATGATTTTAAGATTTTTAAGGATTACCCCTTTTTTTGCATTTGTTCTTTTCCTTATAATTTCATCATATTATAAATATCTGCTTTTTCATGTTTCTGCAGAATTTTTTTCTGTTGTTATATCAGCAGGCATTTTTATGTTTGCATGGAATTCAAAGAGTTACCATAAAAACAATTATCTGATAATAATAGGGATATCCTATCTTTTTGTTGCAGTAATAGATATGTTTCATGCTTTTACATATAAAGGAATGGGACTTATTGCATTGGAAAGCTCCAATGTTCCAACACAGCTTTGGATCGCAGCAAGATATATGGAGTCTCTTTCTCTTCTCGGAGCATTTTTATTTATGAAAAAGAGATTTGCTCCGGAAATAGTTTTTATATTTTATTTTATAATTTTTATGTTAGTTTTTTCTTCTGTTTTTCTTTTTAAAAATTTTCCTGATTGCTATATTGAAGGACAAGGTCTGACTCTGTTTAAAATATTAAGTGAATATTTAATTTCATTAATTTTAATTTTAACAGCAGCAATTCTCAGTTTCAGAAAAGATAGTATTGATAATCAAACCTATAAATATATTCTTTCTGCTATTTTTATTACAATTCTTTCAGAGATTTTTTTTACATTTTATATAGATGTGTATGGAATATCAAATCTTGCAGGTCATCTTTTAAAGATTGCTTCCTGTTATCTTATGTATATAGCAGTTATAAAAAACGGGTTTACAAAACCTTATGATATTTTATTCAGAGACCTGAGCCAAAAGACAACCGAGCTTGAAAAAGCTCTTGAAAAAGTTAACGTTTTAAGCGGTTTTCTCCCTATTTGTGCTTCATGTAAAAAAATTCGTGATGATAAAGGCTACTGGAACCTGCTGGAGGATTATATTTCAAATCATTCAGAGGCTGAATTCAGCCACGGGATATGTCCTGATTGCATTATGAAGTATTATCCGGACCTGGTTGAGGATGAGTAATAATTAGTTGCTGAACTAAAATTTCTGGTTTTCAGTTTAATAACTGATTAATGAAGTTTTATGTAAAGCTTTTTGGAGAACATTATTTTTGTAAACTTTTGAAGTTAATCTGAACAAGAAAAAAATTCTAATCACCAAGTTCCATTGATATTTTTTTGAACTGATCTTCGGTATTTATAAATGCATCTACAACATCCGGATCAAAATGAAAGCCTCTTTCTCTTTTAATAATATCAGCTGTTATTTCATGGCTGTACCCTTTTTTGTAACACCTTTTGCTTCGTATGGCATCGTAGACATCTGCAATAGCCATTATTCTTGCAGAAAGCGGAATTTCTTCTCCTTTAAGTCCAGAAGGGTAGCCTGTTCCGTCCCATTTCTCATGGTGATATTCCACAAGATCTATAGCAAGTGAAAGAAAGTTTTTAAACTTAAGTTTTTCTTCTGCCCGTCTTAGTATTTCAGCACCGTATTCTGAATGTTTTTTCATAATAGTGAATTCTTCATCAGTGAGTTTATCAGGTTTTTTCAAAATAGAATCCGGTACCCCTACTTTGCCGATATCATGAAGCGGGGAGGCTTTTACAAGATCTATTATGTAGTCTTGTGTAAGATAAGACGAATACTTGGGAAGTTTTGAAAGTTCATCTGCTATAATTGCTGTATAACCGGCGGTTTTTTCCAGGTGATAACCAGTTTCCAGGTCTCTCATTTCAGCCTGATATGCCAGTGCATAAATTGTCACATTTTCAGTCTGTTCAAGCTGGATATTTTTCATCTCGAGACTTTTTTGCTCTTTTTTAACAGAGTCCAGAACTTTATTCTGGAGAATATTCGATATATATACAAAAATTCCTCCGAAAAAAAATATCAAACCGACTAAAACTTCTCCGAAAAAATACATCTTTGAGACAATAAGAAAAGAAACTGCAAGATAACCTGCAGCAAAAAATAACATTAAATATTTGTAATTTTTAAAGTGAAAGATTATTTCTTTTTCTTCTGAGGAATAAAGCAGATCTTGAACCTTGGAAACGATAACTTTAAAATGGAATATACTTATAAAAATAAATATAAACCCGAAAGCTATAAAAAAAAGGGATAAATATGATGATAAATTCAAAATCTTTCCTTCCTGTTATTAAAAAAGTCTAAGTCTTATAAAATATGAATAATTCATGATAAAAAAACAAGACCTCAATAATTATTTCTTACGCAGGTTGCTATACAATCCATATTTTTTTCTTCTTTGCAGGACAAACATCTTAAAAACCTGCTTTTTTTACAAATTTAACACTATCTTTAAATCCTGCATCTTAAATACCTTTTTTCAGGTACATGAACTTTTTTTGGAAGTTCAAAGATGTAACTTTTTATCCGCACATTGTTTTTTAAAATGCAAAGGGGTAAGTACCTGAAGCTGCTGTTAATATCAAGAATTTTTTTATATGAAGATTGGTTAAGAGTTTTTGATATATTTTATAAAAAACAAAAAAAATTATACATATCTACTTGACTTATACACTTCTAACATTATTTTATATTCAGATAAGATAAAATAAAAATAATTAAATATATAAGAGGTGTAAAATGGCTGAAGTGAAAATAGAAAGCTACATTGAGACAAAAGAAGAAGAAGAACAAGGACATATCGATGTAAGGGAAAGAAATTTACAGTGCGAAAATCCGGATAAACACCTCGGTTGTTCACTAGGCATTGATGTACCTGGATAAGATAACACGGATTAAAAATAAACAAAAAATCCTTCTTAACCTAAAAAATTAAGGAGGATTTTTTTATTGTGCTTAAAATAACTTAAAAATTAAGACAGTTCAGCTTTTCAGTTGTAAAAAAGCTGAGAATTGCCCCTTTTTGTAAACGGAAATAATAGTACCGGACTAATTTATTTCTGATTTTTAAATTCAGCCCTTATTATTTCCATTGCAGGTTTGCCTTTTGCATCTTTGACCCCTTCAAGCCACACAGCTACGGTATCAAGGTTTGCAGCAATCCAGTCCTGTGAAACCTTTTCCGGTGCGATTTTTTTATATCCAAAAGAATAGATCCACTCATTTTCAGTCTCAGCAGAGATCCTGAAATTTTGAAGAAATTTGTATACTTCGGGAAATTGTTTGGAGAATTCTTTATTAACAACAGTATTAATATAAGACTGGTTTACAAATTTTTCTGTTCCAGGTACTCCCTCCAAATATTTGATGTCATAAATAGCGTTCATCCAGTGGGGTGCCCAGCAGCCAAAAACGATCCACTCTTTTCTTTTAATATGTGCCCCTACATCCGCCATCATGGCTGCCAAAGTACTTTCCATCTGTTCCCAGTCCTTTAAACCGGCAACGTCTTTGTTCATGATTTTTTCCATTTCAGTATTCATTCCTGAGCCGGCTTCCAGATTATAAATCGTATTATTGAATTTATCGGCATTGGGGTCCAGGTCATTAAAAGATTTAACCCCGGCATTCCAGACATAATCAGGAACACAGAGGCTGGCAATGGAAGTATCCTGATTTGTACCGATTTTATCAATTTTTCCGGCTTCAACCAGGGGATCTACCATATCGTTATGGTGAGGGTCCCATGCGGCAAGCATTACTTCTACTTCGTCATTGATCATGCCATTGTAAATTATGGCCGGACCAACCTCTAACTGTTTGGTTTCGTATCCCAGAGTTTCAAGAATTTGGGTAACTACTGCTGTTTTTACAGTTACACCAGGCCAGGGCGGAACACCGAATCTAATTGGCTGGGCAGCATGAGCAGCCGATGATAAAAGAACAAAAGCTATTAGTGATAAAATAATTTTTTTCAAGTCTCTTTCCTTTTTAATAGAAAATTCAAGTTTTTATATTGCGTCTGAAAAATACAATATGAATTCCATCAGTCTTATCTTTTTTGCAAAATTCTGCAATTATAAAAAAACGATGAAACGAGGCACATTGTTGTCATTTTATGAATTTCAGAGCAAGCTTTGCCTTATAAAATATTTTCAGAAGAAATTAAGCAGTACTTTTTAGATAAAAATCGGTTAAAAGCCATGATTTTTTTACCCTTAAAACATTGATTTAAGAGCGTAAAATGGGGTCGAAAGAAATAATTTTTCTTTTAATTTTAGTTGGTTGTGTTGGTCAGGTCCGGTTTTTGGAAAACCGGAAAGAGCATACTTGCTGACTTATTTGATGAAAATTATAATCTTATTAAAGAAGAAGATCAGATATTTAGGAGGTCGGATTTATCCTTGGGGAATGGCAAAAAAATGAGCCAGTTATAAAACCTGTTCTTAAGATACAATTTTTCTTCCTGCTCGCTCCCAGGCCAGGTAATATGGTTATAGTTTTTTTATTATTTTAATGAACAGATCGATTTCTTCTTCATCAAGTTCATCAACAATAATATCTACTACCTTTTGTTCAGAAAGAAAACGCTGCCTTACAATATTTCTTCCTTTTTCAGTCAGTCTTATATAAAAAATTCTTTTATCTTTACAGCACTGACTTTTTTCAACCACGTTTAGCTTGATAAGTTTGTTTACTATTTCGGTTACAGAGGGTTTTGTTACACTAAGAATCTCGGCAAATTTTCCAAATGTCATATCAACGGTTCTGTCAATTACCTTGAGATAATGAAGCTGATTTATCTGGAGTTCAGACAATCCAAATTTATCTGAGATATCATGATTGCACTCCTGCCCCAGAGTATTGAATTTTCTAACTGCTTCATAAATAAGTTCTCTTTTCATACTTACCCTGTCTTCAAAATAGTTTGTTCATTATTTACTAATTTAACCTTCAATTATTGTCAACTTATTCGTTGGTTTGCTTAGCTTTAAGAACTCAAAAGTTTAATAATTCTCACTGTTACAGTGATTTATGAAAAAAATAAAATAGTTAGTTTCTATTGAACTAATATAATTCGTTACTATTATATCTTTTACCACAAAGAATTTATTACCAAAGAAGGGATAATTAAATGGATTTTAAAAATATAAATAAAGAAATGATAGTGGTGCCCTTAACAAAAACAGTATTGTTTCCACAATCAAATGCACAGATCAGGTTAAATCCTGAGCTGGCACAAAAATTAGAAGAAGAGATTCAAAATGGAAATAAAACTGCTGTTGCACTTTCAGCAAAAGAAAGTTCTGATCCTGCAAACCTTGATACAGATAAGTTATACAAAACCGGGACCTTGATCTGCCTGGATAGTGTTGCATCAAGACAGGGGCAGGAAGTCCTTTTTGCAAAGGTCGACTCAAGGGTTAAAGTTCAGTCATTGAGAAAAGAAAAAAACATCATTTATGCAGAAATTGATGAAGCACCAGATATTATTGATATAGATCACCCGGGTCAGGTTCAGATGCTTGATTATATAAAGAAGGTCTCCTATGAAATAAGTGATCTTTTCAAAGGCGGAGAAGAATATAAAAAAGAGATTGAAAAAATCGATTCTATTCCTGAAATTATTGGATACCTGATGCCTTTTATTCCTGTTTCTATAGAGAAAAAACAGGGTGTTCTTGAAACAGACTCGTTAAAGAACAGAGGGATCAGTTTTATGGATATCCTCCTGCAGCATAAAGAATCAATCTCATTGCAGGTTGAGATGGCACATAAGTTTTCTGATCAGGCAAATAAAAATTATCGCAAAGCTTTTTTAAAGGAACAGCTCAGAAATATTCAGGAAGAACTAAATGAAGACACTCCACAGTCAGGTGATAAAAAGGATTATGCACAGCTTATTAAAGATGCGGATATGCCTGAAGATGTTGAAAAAGCAGCGTTTGAAGAGCTTGAAAAACTTAATCAGCAGGGGCAGGGGAGTCATGAAACCAATATTATAAGAAATTATCTTGATCTTCTTGTGGCTCTGCCATGGAAAATAACCGAAGAAAAGGATATTGATATTAATGAGGCGGCCAAGCTTCTTGATGCCCATCATTACGGACAGGATAAAATTAAGGAGCGTATAATTCAGCATCTTTCTGTAATGAAGCTGAAAAAGGAAAAACACGGTTCCATACTCCTCCTTGTTGGACCTCCGGGAACAGGTAAAACAAGCCTTGGAAAAGGGATAGCACAAGCTCTTGAAAGAGAATATGTGAGAATAAGTCTTGGAGGAGTCAGGGATGAAGCTGAAATAAGGGGGCACAGGAGAACCTATATCGGCGCGCTGCCCGGAAGACTGATACAGGGAATGAAAAAAGCAGGTACAAAAAATCCTGTATTTGTACTTGATGAAATAGATAAGCTTACATCATCATTTAATGGTGATCCTTCAAGCGCATTACTTGAGGTGCTCGACCCTGAACAGAATAATACATTTTCAGATCACTACCTTGAGGTTCCCTATGATCTGTCTGATGTATTTTTTGTGGCAACTGCAAATAATAAGCAGTCAATTCCTGCACCGCTTTTAGACAGAATGGAGGTTATTGAGCTTTCAGGATATTCAGCAAATGAAAAATTTCATATAGGAAAAGACTATATAATGGAAAGTGTTCTTGAAGAGCACGGAATTAAAGATGATCAGCTTAAAATCAATGATAACTCTCTAAAAGTGATAATTGAAAAATATACATTGGAAGCAGGTGTAAGAGCACTTAGAAACCAGCTTGCCAAAGTTGCAAGGTTTGCATCAAGAAAAATTGTTGCAGGTGATACTGAGCTTCCATTTCTTGTAAAAGAAGAGATGCTTGAAGAAATTCTTGGTAACCCTGTTATAAGGCATGATGTGGCACAGGACGAAAACCCTCCCGGTGTTGTAACAGGACTTGCATGGACTCCGGTTGGAGGAGAAATCCTTTTTATTGAAGCAACCCACATGCCCGGTACAGGTAAACTGACCTTAACAGGTCAGCTTGGGGATGTCATGAAGGAATCTGCCACAATATCTTTAAGTCTTTTCAGATCAAGGTTTGCCTTTGCATTGCCTGATTTTGAATTTAACAAGAAAGATATTCATATTCATGTTCCGGCAGGTGCAATGCCAAAGGATGGACCTTCAGCAGGTGTTGTAATGTTTTCAGCAATTACATCACTTATCATGGGTCGTAAAATCAGTCCAAAGCTTGCAATGACAGGTGAAATTACACTGAGGGGCAGAATTCTCCCTGTTGGCGGAATTAAAGAGAAAGTTCTTGCAGCACACAGGGCAGGTATAAAAAAAGTTTTACTTCCAGAGGAGAACGAAAAAGACCTTAAGGATATACCTGAGGAAGTAAAAAACGAAATGAGATTCAAAACAATTAATACAGTTGAAGATCTCATTAAAGAAACCATGGGTATTGAACTTCCAAAACCGGAAGCCCTTATGGTAGGTACAATTCCTGAAGAAATCATCTTTGATAATGAAACAATAGAAGCATAGCCATGCAATCACCGGTTTTAAGCCGGTGATTGTTTTTTAACGATTTTATGACTATATCATAAACAATAAAAGCTGCTTTAGGCTGAAAAATTAAGCTATTGGGCCACCGGGATGCACAATAGATAATGCACGCTTTCTCCCTGTATCTGCAGAAAAAATTCCTGAGGCCATGAGCAGTCTTGAAAAGTATATCAATTAGTATGATGTGGCAGATAAACTGATTCAGCTTGTTGTAATTCATGCAGAATTTGTAGCTTTACATCCTTTCCTGGATGGGAACGGAAGGCTTGGGAGAATGCTTGTCCCTCTTTTTTTGTGGCAGTCCGGATTAATAAGCCAGCCAATGTTTTATATAAGTGAATATTTTGAAGCAAACCGGGATGAATATTATGACAAGCTCCTTGATGTCTCTGTAAACGATAGCTGGAGCCAGTGGTACGAGTTTTTTCTTAATGCTGTAATCAATCAGGCAAAGATGAATACAAAAAAGCATCTGAAATATTAAAGCTTTATAATGATAAAAAGACAGAGCTTGTAGACTTAACCCGTTCTCAATATTCCATACATGCTCTTGACTGGATATTTGGAAAGCCGATTTTCAAGAGCATTGATTTTGTTGAATGTTCCGGAATACCACAGCCCACAGCAAGGCGGATTATAAATATTTTCAGGGATAAAAATATAATAACCACCATTGAAGAGGCAGCGGGCAGACGTTCAGCTGTTTACTGATTTGCAGATCTTCTAAATATTGCAGAAGGAAGAATAGTATTTTGATAATCACTTGTTGAACTCAAAACATTTTGTCTCTCATTTTTGCTTAAAAGTGAGTGACAAAATGTTTTGATGCTAATAAGTGATTAATAAAAGGTAAAAGTAAAATTTTAATCTGTCCCTGCTTTTTTTGAAAGAAAGATTTAACCTTCAATCCACCCTTTTTGAGCAAGTACTGTTAAAGCGATATCAATTTGACGACTGGTAAATTTATGCTTTCCTTTATTCCAATTATAAATATAGGATAAAACATCTTCATTGGTTTCTGCTTTGTTATATTTTTTTACCCAGTAAACAGAGGATAGCAGTTCTAGGCCATAGGGAGATTCAAAGCCCTCAACAAGATCAATTACTTTGTTAAGCCTTGAGAGAGTATCTTTTTGAGAGGTTATAAATTCACTAGCTTCCTCATATGCTCCGGGAATTAACTGAACAGTTTTAGATGGAGAATCACCCCCGTCTGCATATCCTGAAAGATAATAACCTTCTATATGGTTTAAAACATGTCTCATATTTTCTGCGTAAGGACCATATTGGGCTTTTTTAAAGTTAAGTTTCAGCACTTCTCCGGATTCCTGAAGAAAAAACATGAGTTTATGAATTTCAAGCAGACTTATAAATGGATCTAGCAGACCTTTTAAATACTCGTTCATCAAACTGATCAATGCTGCCCTGCCTGGAGTCATGTTAGGAATGTTTTTGTTTTTTGCAATTCTGGAAGGGGCTGGTGCACCTTTAGGCTTATATAACGTAATATCAACATTGCTAAGTTCTGATAAGTTGCTTTCAATTAGACTTTTTACATCTGCCCAGTTAAGACCGCCCAGTCCGGCTCCTAAAGGAGGGACAGCAATTGATGTTATATTAAGCTGATTGATTATAGTATTAAGATTTTTAAGTCCTGATTCAATATCTTCTATTTTGCTTTTTCCACGCCAATGACGTTTTGTGGGGAAATTGATTATATATTCAGGCCCAGTTAATGCACCTGTTTTATAAACAAACATTTTGCCAGGTTTAACATTACCTTCACTGCATGCATCTTTATAAGCCTTAAAATTATCAGGATATGATTTTTTGAACTGCAAAGCAATTCCTCTGCCCATTACACCAACACAGTTTACTGTGTTCACTATTGCCTGTGAATTATCCTGAAATAAATCTCCGGTTTTATATCTAATCATTAAAGTCCTCTCTAATAATACCAGTCAGGTTGAATTATTACTTCAGGTCTATGCTTTGTATCTTCAAAATTTAAAATATCTGTTACAATTTTACCATATTTTTCTGAAATAACGCCAATATAGTCAACAAGTTTCCATGGCATATAGTTTTCAATTAAAAATTCAGCCTGTTTTTCTTCTCTGCAATTAGTCCAGTATTTTTGATAAACTGCATCCCATTTAATTTTATCAAGGTCTTTAATATCTGAATAATCTTCAAAATAAGAAGATCCTGCATTACTTGTTGTAAATGCCCATCTTTTATTATTGTTCTCCGCCCATTCAACAACCTTATTAAAATTTGCAACCAGATGTATTATCGGTTCCTGTCCTTTTGT
>Ga0136557_1001113_pt1 | contig 18318 bp, 20 predicted proteins | sample AntRauTorckE6832_FD_104796 | JGI IMG/M metagenome (GOLD analysis project Ga0136557, IMG submission 104796) | Saline lake microbial communities from Rauer Islands, Antarctica - Metagenome Torckler E6 #832 | ecosystem: Environmental > Aquatic > Non-marine Saline and Alkaline > Saline | place...
AATAGTCAGAAAATCTGCATGGATAAAGTTACCGTTGACAACATTTGTCTGAAGCTCTTTAAGCATTACCTGATATTCCTCAGACTCTACTTTAAGCTTAAGAAAAATTTCCATTGTATCAGTAATATTCATTGCTTTTTCAAGTTCAGGGGCATTTACTGACACAGCAACAGACTCCATATCTTTTCCGTAAACAATTCCCGGAATTCTTTTCTCCGATTTAAGTCTTCTGCCTGCTTTTTTTCCAAACAAATCTCTTTTTTTCGCTTCCAGCTCTATAAATTTCAATTTATACTCCTTGATATTATCTTATCAGTCAAAAAGTGAAGTCACTGAATCTCCAGTATGACTCCTCAATATTGCTTCACCAATTATTCCCGACATTGATATAATTTTTATTTTATCTGAATTTGCGGCTCTTTCGGATAAAGGTACTGTATCAGCAGCAACCAGCTTTACTATGGGTGAACTTTCAATTCTGTCCAGAGCCGGTCCTGATAAGACAGGATGAGTACAGAATGCATAGACTTCTTTAGCACCTTCGTCCATAATTACTTTTGATGCTTCTGTCAGTGTTCCTGCTGTATCTACCATATCATCAAGAATTACCGCCTGCTTATTTCTCACATCTCCTACAACCGTCATAGAACCTATGCTGTTTGGAGCACTTCTGTGCTTGTCAACAATGGCCCACTGAGCTCCAAGTCTTTTTGCAAAAGCCCTTGCTCTTTCAACCCCTCCTGCATCAGGGGAAACAACAACAAGATCCTTCATATCAAACATTGACTCAGCGTAATCTCTTAATACAGGTGCTGCATAGAGGTTATCAACCGGAACATCAAAAAAGCCCTGAACCTGTCCTGCATGAAGATCAACAGTTATAACTCTTTGTGCTCCTGCTTTCATTATCATATCTGCAACAAGTTTTGCACTTATAGGAACTCTCGGCGCAACCTTCTTATCCTGCCTGGCATAACCAAAATAAGGTATTACTGCTGTAATCTTTCTTGCCGCAGATCTTTTTACAGCATCAATCATAAGAAGCAGTTCCATAAGGTTATCATTAACAGGGCAGCAAGTAGACTGCAATATATATACATCACGGCCTCTTACATTTTCACAGATCTCTATCTGTACTTCACCGTCACTGAAAGTTGTTACTTTTGCGTTCCCAAGAGGCTTTCCTAAATATTTGGAAATCCTTTCGGCAAGATATGGGTTAGAATTTCCTGCAAAAACAGTTAGATCATTCATTTTTCCTCACGGGTATACAGGCTAAATTAAAAAATTGGCTGGGGTGGAAGGGTTCGAACCTTCGCATGCAGGGATCAAAACCCTGTGCCTTACCACTTGGCGACACCCCAGCAGAAAACTACCTAAAGAAACTCGGCCGGAAAAATTTTCCAGGATGAACTGAAATTCTCCCGTATGCTTAAACAGGCTTTATCACGAAGCCCTTTATCTGAGTAAATACCGAAACAGGTCGGACCGCTTCCCGACATCATTGATATTTCAGCACCGGAAAAATCCAGAGCTGACCTTATTTCAGTTATTTCCGGCAACATTTTTTCAGAAACCGGCTGCAGATCATTAGACAACTCAATATCAGATATATTTAAACAATCCTTAAACAAAAGTCTTTTATTTTTTTTTACCCTGTTTGTCAATCCCCAATTCAGTTTTTTATAAACCTGGGCTGTAGAAAGACCTTTTCCCGGGTTAACTATTATAAGGTATTTTTTTTCAAGACTTCCAACCGGTTCAATAATGTCTCCGACCCCTGTGCACAGCGCAGGAACAGACCTTATAAAAAAAGGTACATCTGCACCTAAAACCGCTGAAAATTTTTCAAGTTCCCCGTAGCTGAACCTGTTCTTAAAAATTTCATTCAAACCCTTTAAAACAGCTGCAGCATCACTGCTTCCACCTCCGAGTCCGGCTTCAACAGGTATATTTTTTTTTATTTTAATATTAAGCCCTGTTTTTTTTCCTGTTTTTTTAAAAAAAAGGTCAGCAGCCTTCCAGGCAATATTTGTTTCACCCTCCGGTATTTCATCTGAACTGCTTTTAATATTTATCTTTTCTCCGCTTACAGGCTCTATTTCAATAAAATCATACAGGGAAACGGGTACCATAAGACTTTCAAGTGTATGATACCCGTTTGAAAGCCTGCCTGTTATCTCTAAAAAGAGATTAATCTTGGCAGGCGCTTTAATTTCGATGCTATTTGTTGAGTTTGATAACACTGAAGCCCCGATTGTATTGTTTTACAAAAAAGGAGACATCTTCACCCTTTTTAATATTTTCTATTATCCTAAGATAATCATCAGGTGAGTTAACAGGCTTGTGATTGATCTGTAAAATTACATCCCATTTTCTCATCCCTGCTTTCGCGGCTTTTCCGGAAGGATCAAGATTTGCAACCAGAACCCCTTTTCCATATGTAACCCCAAGTTTTTTTGAAGTACTCTGATCAAGCTCAGCAATCTGGATTCCAAAAGGTATATCGCTTTCACCTTTTTCCTTTGCTGCAAGAGCTTCATCACCTCTTTTACCTATCTTAACATCAAAAGATTTCTTTTTGCCGTTTCTCACAATTTTAATCTCAGCTTTTGAACCTACCCTAAGACCGGCAACTATTCTTGTAAGCTCTCTGGGATTTTCAACCTTTTCCCCTGCTATTTCAACGATTATATCACCAGATTTTATCCCGGCTTTTTCTGCAGGGTCACCTTCAAAGGCCTCTGTTATGTAAACACCTTTTGCCTCATCAAGACCTGAGTATTCAGCAAGACCTTCATCAACCGCCTGAATCTGTACACCGAGCCATCCCCTTACAACTTCACCGTTATTCTTAAGCTGCTCAATAATATTTCCAGCCATTTTTGAAGGTATCGCAAAACCTATTCCCTGAGCCTGAGCAAGTATTGCCGTATTTACACCGACTACCTCGCCTTTGAGATTAAGAAGAGGGCCTCCGCTGTTGCCGGGATTTATCGAAGCATCGGTCTGAATAAAATCATCATAAGGTCCTGCATCTATGACCCTGCCTTTTGCGCTTACAATACCGGCAGTAACTGTTTGTTCAAGCCCGAAAGGACTTCCTATTGCAACAACCCACTCACCTACAGCAAGTTCCTGTGAATCACCGAATTCAAGATAAGGAAGTTCTCTGTCAGCACTTATTTTTATAAGAGCAAGGTCTGTATTTGGGTCAGTCCCTATTTTTTCAGCTTCAAATTCATCGCCGTTTTTCATTTTCACTTTAATTTCTTCAGCATCTTCAACTACATGATTGTTTGTTACAATATAACCTTCGGAGTCAATGAGAAAACCGGATCCCAGGCTTTTTTGTTCAAATTTTTTCTGGGGAAGACCTTCATAAAATTTTTTAAAAAACTCATCAAAAAGATCATTGCCCTGAGAATATGGCTGGCTGGATGCTGTTGTTGTTTTTACTGTCCTTATATTTACTACAGCATTTTCAGCATGCTTTGCCAACTCACTGAAGTTCTGCGGTATAAATTTTGTGTCTTTGTAGCTATACAACGGAGAAAACATAAACAAAACTATAAGCACCGCATATATGGCCACATTAACTTTTCCTGCAGCTCTCATACTACCTCCTGTATTTTCAACTGTTTATTTTTTATACAAAAATTGATTATCTTGTATGTTTTTAGGCCGGTAAATATTTATGATTCTTTTACATACATCAATCTCAGATCATGCAAAATATTTTCTATAAGATTTTTTTCTTCATCATTAAGATTGCCCTTTGTCTTTTCTTTGAGCATACCTATAAGATCTATCGTCTGTTTTGCCATATATACATTTTTAACCTTTTCTCCTGTTGAAGGATCAGGCATAGCCCCGAGATTATACAGTGCCGAAGCATTTAAAGACATTATAAAAGTACTGAAATCGACTCCCGGCATAGATCCTGAATTTGACTGAGACATAAAAAATCCTCCTGAAATAAATAGTTTGTTATCTGATATATAATTATATGTACTGAATTTTCAAGCCCCTGGAGATATTCACAAGGAATTTTTCAAGGCCCGTTTCAAGATATACATACAATGCTTAATTTTTAAAACTGCAAATAAATTCAGCTGTGACCTAAGTTTTATATGATACAATTACAGGAATGTGGTTTTTTATGCAAAACTAATTTTTATCTAATTTCATCACTTTTCAATATTGCTGAATATCTAAGAAAATAAAAACAGGCAATATATAGCTATTTCTTAACAAGATTTAAAACAACAAGTAAGCTTATTTTAAAGTTTCTATAATAAGATGCTTAATTTTGATGAAAATAAAGTCCCTGAAAAGAGACAAAAACAAAAAAAGCGCCCTGATTTTCAGGACGCTTCGTAAAGATTTTATAAATCTTAAATCTTATAAAAGGTTATGCTCATTTAAAAGAGGCATAGGATCTACAAGATGCTTTTTAAGCCAATTCTCACGATTTTCAAGCTTACATGCAAGACCGATGAGCTCCGATATATAAAAAACAGGAAGCCTTGTTTCTTTAGAGCCTCTGAGCTCAAGATTTACCTGACACAAAGGGCAAAATGAAATAATACAGTTTGCATTGCTTCTTTTGGCATGATCCCTGATTTTATCAACCTGAGAATCTGAAAGATCAGGCTTTGTAACTGCAAGATGAGCTCCGCAGCACTGTTTTGCATAACCCCATCTTTTTGTTTCAACGCCAAGAGAATCAACAAAACTACGTAACTCAGCCTCATAAGGCAAAACATCAAAACCTGTTATCCATTCAGGCCTTGTCAGCAGGCACCCGAAATATAATACCGGCCTTAACCCCTTCAGAGGATTTACAATAGCGTCTTTGAAAAATTTACGTCTTGAATCTGTAAGCACCTCAAGAAAAAATCTCAGCCTTACAGTTCCATTATATCTTTGACCTGTTGTATCTTCGAGAATATCATTTTTATCAGGATTGTGCCTTAAAGTATTTTCAGCAGTTCTAAGTCTTACATAACAGCTGGGGCAAGTGACATAGAGTTCATCAATACCTTGTTTTTCAGCCAGAAGAAGGTTACGTCCGGCGAGAAGAAGCGCATAATCCTGATTAACACTATGTGCCGGAGATGATCCGCAGCAGTTCCAGTCTTTAAGCTCTTCAACCCATGACCCTACAAGTCTAGCCATAGCAAAAAGGGATTCACCTAGTTCCTTTGCACTCGACATGAGCGAACAACCAGGATAATAATAAATTCTGGACTGTTGTTTATTTTCTACAGGCTGCTCAGGCAGCTTATCTATTTCTTCCACCAAAATAATCCCCCATTGCTCTTATTTCTTTTAATTTTTTCACTTTTGTCGGGAAAAGATCAAGTCGTCCGTGCTTAAGCATTTTAATACCTGCACCCATATCATCAAAATATGAACCTGAAGCAAGCTTGTATCTCATCATAAATTCAATCTCATACAACCTTCCGCGTTTATGCACCTGCTTAAGGAACTCCCTGTGGAATGACCATATATCAGGTTCTCCCGGTTCTATTCCCAGCTCCAGACAAAGTTCTCTCAAACCATCCATCATGTGGGGAATATGAATTCGGTTCGGGCACTGAGCTACGCAAGCATAACACCCGACACATACCCATATAGTTTTGGATCTGAGCACTTCGTCTTTCTGTCCGAACTGAATCATGCGTATAATCTGGTTGGGATAATAATCCATAATATCTACAGCAGGACATCCTGATGAGCATGCCATGCAATGGAAACATCCCCCCAGAGAGTGACCGCATTTATTTTCTACTTCCTCAAGGAAAGTATCATCTGTTTTTTTCATATGAAACCTTTAGCGTATAAAACAAATAAAGTTTGGTTTATCAAAAAATTATTGATCAATTGATTTAATCTTCATGTGACCGAAAAAAAGAATATATATATACCCTTTTAAATTGTCAAATTCTTTAAACAACAACATCTTGTTAAGAGTTCAGAAGGAATATAATGTTACAAAACTCTGTTTATTATTTTACTGAAGTGCTAAAAAGCTCTTTTACAGCTTCAAAAAGAGCAGCTGCAGTAAAAGGCTTTTCAAGAAAGATATGAATATCGCTTTTTGCAGGTATATCAACAGCCGAACTTCCGGAAATATAAACAGCTTTCAAACCTGAATTATAACTGCTTATTTTTTCAAAAAGATCGGGACCGTTAATTTCTGGCATTATAAAATCGGTTATAAGAAGGTCAATGCATGAACAGTCAATCTCATCAAGATCTTCTTTTGAACTGATATGAAAAACATTATAACCCTGATTTAAAAGCATTTCCCCAAGAGCCTGTCTTACACTGAGATCCTGTTCTGCCAGAGCAATGTTGCAAAGCTCTTTTACTTTTCTTGTTGAAGAACAGGCAAGGCTGGTATTCTTATCATCAGGGTTATTTTCAACTTCGGGAAAGCTTAAAATAATCTCAGTGCCTCTGCCCTGTTCGCTTTTAAGTGAAACATTACCTTTGCACTGCTTCATAATTCCATACACAGTAGAAAGTCCGAGACCTGTACCCTTATCCCTTGATTTAGTTGTAAAAAAAGGATCAAATACATGGGGCTGAATCTTTTTTGAAATACCGTCCCCATTATCAGATACAGACAAAAAAACACCGGGACTGCCCTTAACCATTGTCCTGCCTGTCTGTATTATTATTTTGCCTCCATCCGGCAAGGCATCAACAGCATTCACAACCATATTCATAACAGCCTGTTCAATCTTATCAGGATTGGTTTTTACAAAAAGCTTTTCCTGATAAACTTCAAGATGAATAGAAATATTTTCTTTGAGAAGACGCGAAAGCATATTCTTCATTCTCAAAACAAGGTTGTTTATATTAAAACACTCTGTTTTGACCAGCTGATGCCTACTGAATGACAAAAGCTGCCTTGTCAGCATTTCAGCTTTTTCAGCAGCTTTATCTATTTGCACTATATTTTTATAAAGCCCCTGATCATTTTTAGTTTTTAACTGCAAAAGCTCACAATATCCTCTGATAACAGTCAGGGTGTTGTTAAAATCATGAGCTACACCGCCTGCAAGGCGGCCCACAGCTTCCATTTTCTGTGAATGGAGAAACTTCTTTTCAAGAATCTTTTTTTCAGTAATATCGACTCCCAGGCATGAAATCCCCAGAATCTTTCCATCTTCATCCATTAGAGGACGCAGATGCCAGTTAAGTTTTTTTTTACGTCCTGATTTATCAACAATGCCTGTTTCAAAATCTGAGGGTTCATCTGCATTTGTAAATATCAGCCTTTCTACATTAAAAAGCTTTACTCTGTCCTCAGATCCGGGGATAAGAGCTTCCCAGAATGTTTCATTATCTGCTATCTCTTCTTTAGAATATCCGCTTATAGATTCTGCAGCTTTGTTCCACAATATTATTCTGCCCGAACTGTCTTTAACATGAAGCCAGATATCTGTGCTGTTTATAATATTTTTCTGAAGCTGACTAAGCCTTCTTATTTCAGACTCTGATTTTTTAAGCTCCTGCTCAGCAATTTTTTTTCTTTCGAGTTCTGTTTCCAGTTTTTTGTTAACTTTTTTCAGTGAACTGGCAAGTTCATAACCTCTTAAGGCCGAGGTAATCATAGTGGTCATTTTATCTGCGGTAAGTTCTGTTTTGGAAAAAAAATTGTTTATATCATAATCTGTCACAACCTCTCGTTCCGGGAATCTGCCTGCCTGACCGGTTTTTAATACAATCTGTACAATTCTGTTTTTTAATTTTTCCCTTACATACTCTATAAATCTAAGGCCTGCTTCATCAGACTCCATAACAACATCAAGAAGTATAAGTGCTGTATCAGGATTTTTTCTTATAATCTCTTTTGCCTTTTCTCCTGATCCGGCTTCAATAAGTTCAAGAGGTATACCTTTATAAGAATAATCCGAAAGTACCATCCTTGCAGTTCTGTGAACCTCTGGTTCATCATCAACCATTAGCACTTTCCACTTTGCCGGTGTATGTATTGTTTTATTTTTTGTATACATTATATAATAAAAGCCTTAATGAAGTTTTTTACCAGTTGCTCACGCAAACCGCTTTTTCTGGCCATTCTTAAGTTAGAGTCAAAATTTAATACTCAAAAAACTTCGATATCCCTGCGGTTAAATTGTTCACCTGACGTAACTGAACAAAAAATTCCGGTTTTCACTCTGATACTAACTATATTTTCATGCCGAATCTTTGATCCAAAAAGAATTATTAAAATCTCTTTATCCTTAAATTCAGCAGACAATACAGTCCTATTGCTGCAATATGAATCATATTAATAAGAAACGGCAATACTGTTTAAAAGTCAATGATATAATTATATTAAAATTTTTAAGATAAAAGGTCAAAACTTGTGAAATAAATCTAAGTGTTTATGACACCAGTCAAAACAAATGCAATAATAATAAATAACTGAAAAATCTTTTTTTTATAAGCTCTTTCATTAATTCCTGATTTTTTATTGCGCTCATAAGAAATAATAACTATAGTTGCAGATTGATCTTCCAAAGGAGAAGAGAACGATCTAAAAAAAGTCTTAAAATACAAAAACTAAGGCTGTTGTGCCTTGTAAATTAATAAAATACCTACGGAGGTGACCAAGTGTCTTCATTAATGGATAATTTCTGGGAACAAGCCAGAAATTTAAAAAAAACAATTGTTCTGCCGGAAGGCGATGACGAAAGAACAATAGATGCTGCCCATGATATTATAAAAAAAGGGCTTGCAAAAGAAGTTATTGTTTTGGGAGATAAAGCAGGACTTGAAAATGCTTTTAAAGCAAAAAATTATGAAATTAACTGTACTTTTATAAACCCTGAAGAAAGTGACTATTTCCAGGGTTTTGTAGATCAGTTCTGTGAAATGCGTGCAAAAAAGGGAATGACACCTGAAAAAGCTGCAGAAACAATGAAAAATCCTCTTTATTTCGGATCAATGATGGTAAAGAACGGGTATGCTGACGGAGCCGTTGCAGGAGCAAAAAACACAACAGGCAATGTGTTAAGAGCTGCAATCCAGGTTATAGGGACAAAACCCGGAATGAAGACAGTATCAAGCTGCTTTATCATGATTACTCCGAAAAAAGAATTTGGTGAAAACGGAACTCTTATATTTGCAGATTGCGCTGTAAATATTGATCCCGATTCGCAGAAACTTGCAGATATTGCAACAGCTTCCGCAGAAAGCTGCAGATCTTTTCTGCATGTTGAACCTAAAGTTGCCATGCTTTCTTTTTCAACCAAAGGAAGTGCAAGCCATGAATTTGTTGATAAAGTTTCTGGGGCTGTGACCATTTTAAAAAAAGACGCTCCTGATCTTAAAGTTGACGGAGAACTTCAGGCTGATGCTGCTCTTATTGAAGCAGTCGGAGCCAAAAAAGCTCCGGGAAGCCCTATACCAGGCAAAGCAAATGTCCTGGTTTTCCCTGATATCCAGGCTGGTAATATCGGTTATAAACTTGTTGAGCGTTTTTCAGGAGCAGATGCAATCGGCCCGATTATTCAGGGACTTGACAAACCTGTCAATGATCTTTCAAGGGGCTGTAAGTACGAAGATATAGTTAATGTAGCAGCTATAACAGCTGTTCAGTCAAATTAATAAAAGGCGGAGAAAAAATGAAAATACTAGCTTTAAACTGCGGAAGTTCATCTCTTAAATACCAGCTTACTGACTGGGAAAATAAAGAGACAATAGCATCAGGTGTTGTTGAAAGAATAGGGATCGGTGATTCTTTTATCCAGCATGAAGCACCTAAGAAAAATCACAAAGGTAAAATTAACTACGCAATTGACAATCATTCAACTGCTATTCAATGGGTGATAAGTGCTCTGACAACAGGTGAGGGCTCTGTAATTGAATCTATGGACGAAATTTCAGCTGTCGGCCACAGGGTTGTTCATGGCGGTGAAAAATTCACAAAAAGTGTTCTGATCACAGATGATGTTATAAATCATATTTCAGCAGTTTCACACCTTGCCCCTCTTCATAACCCTGCAAACCTTACAGGTATTAAAGCGGCAAAAGATGCAATGCCTGAAGTTCCTCATGTTGCAATATTTGATACTGCATTTCATCAGACAATGCCTGAAAAAGCCTATATGTACGCACTCCCATACGAATGGTATCAGAACAATGCTGTAAGAAGATACGGATTCCACGGCACAAGCCATCTTTATGTTTCCAAGCGCGCTGCATCCATTCTTGGAAAAGATGCAAATGAGTGTAACATAATTACACTTCATATCGGAAACGGAGTTTCATGCTGTGCAATTAAAAATGGAGTATCTGTAGATACTTCAATGGGACTTACTCCTCTGCCCGGAGCAATAATGGGTACAAGGTGCGGTGATATAGACCCTGCTATTCCTCTGTTTATGATGAATCAGCTTGATGTAGGGCCTAAATTCATGGATAACCTTTTAAACAAGAAATCCGGGATTCTTGGAATAACAGGTAAATTCACAGACAGACGCGATGTTGAAATTAACGCCGAAGAAGGTGATAAGCGCTGTGAGCTTGCAATGGAAATGGAAGCTTATAAACTTAAGCAGTACATAGGAACTTATGCCGCTACTCTTGGTAAAGTTGATGCCATTGTTTTTACAGCCGGAGTTGGCGAGAATGCAGGAATTATAAGACAAAAGGCAATAGAAGATCTTGATTGCCTCGGGATTAAAGTAGATAAGGAGAAAAACCTTAATACAAGAGGAAAAGCTGGTGAAACCGAACTTTCCACTCCTGATTCAAGCATAAAAGTTTTTATGATTCCTACAGATGAAGAGATTGTATTTGTTGAAGATGTTGTAGCTATTATTCAGGGTAAATATGATGATCATACTGTATACCCTTACACTTTCAAATAATTATTGATTAATTTTTAAGCCTCCGGATTTTTCCCCGGAGGCTTTTTTTGTTTCTTTATCTGGCATTCAATTTTACCCGCATTTTTTTTAAACAGAAATAATCACCCCTATTTTTTACCTTTAAATTTCAAAATTGCCTCATATACATCTTTTTTTCTGAGATTAAATTCATGAGCAATTTTTTCTGCTGTCTTTTTCGGCTTTTCATCATAAAGCCCGGGATATGAAGATATTATCTCTTCAGTACTTAAATCATTTTCTTCTTTTAACTCACCACCCTGAACCATAAAAGATATCTCACCTTTTACACTTACTTTTTGTTCAAGAACAGAAACAATTTCTAAAAGACTTCCCCTTATTACCTCTTCATGCATTTTTGTAAGCTCCCGCCCAAGAACACACTGCCTGTTTCCAGTTTTTTCAATCATTTCATTAAGAGTTTTTATTATTCTTTTGGGAGATTCATAAAATAAAACAGGATAATCAGCTTTGATAAGATCATTTAAAATTTTATCTCTTGATGATTTTTTTGAAGGAAGAAAACCGAAAAAGGCAAATCTGTCAGAAGGCATTCCTGAAACCGATACAAGAGCTGTCAAAGCTGAAACACCAGGCACAGGAACAAATTTTATACCTTTTTCAAGTCCTTTTTCAATGAGCCTGAATCCAGGATCCGAAATAAGAGGGGTTCCTGCATCTGATACTACGGCAATCTTTTTCCCTTTAAGAGCAAGATCTATTATATAGTCAGCTTTTTCCTTTTCATTATGCTCATGCATTGAAATCATTTTATTTTTTATTTCAAGCTTTGATAAAAGTTTGCCGGTATTTCTTGTATCTTCCGCAGCTATAAAATCAGACTCCTTAAGTATTCTTAATCCTCTGAGAGTTATATCCTCCAAATTTCCTATCGGTGTTGCAACTATAAAAATTTCTGCTTCAGTTATCATATAAAGACGCCTCAAATGCATTTTTTATAAGTCTTGCATTTAGTTTTCCATTTTCTCCCGGCTCCACCGCTACAACATCAAACCTGAAATTCATATCATCAATTTTTTTTTCAGCAATATAGCACAAAGCTGTTTTAACAATTTTTTTCTGCTTTTTTATATCGACAAACTCTTCCGGGAGACCATAGTTTCTGTTTTTTCTGAATTTTACTTCAATAAAACACAAAACATCTCTGTCGCAGGCAATAATATCTATTTCCCCGAATTTTGATCTGTAATTTAATTTTATATCTTTAAAACCGTTTTTTTTAAGAAATGATGATGCAAACTTTTCTGCTGTTTTGCCGGTAAGGATACTCATTTTAATTTATAATTAAATGTTTTTCTGTGGAAAGGTGTAAGCCCGAATTCTGCGATAATCTCTTTATGCTTTTTTGTAGGATAGCCTTTATGCTTGTCAAACATATATTCAGGAAATTCGGAAGAATACTCTTTCATAATCCTGTCCCTGAATACTTTTGCAACTATGGAGGCGGCACTGATTGACAAAGACCTGGAATCACCTTTTACAATGGTAATTTCGTATATTCCGCAGTCTATTTCGGCATTCCCGTCAACAAGTATACAGTCAGGTTTATAATCAAGCATTTTTACAGCTTTACGCATTGATTCAAGGGATGCATTCCTGATATTAACCGAATCTATGCTTTCTGATGTGACAATACCTATGCCCACTTCACATTGCTCACATATTTTAAAAGCAAGAAGCTCTCGTTTTTTTTCACTGACTTTTTTTGAGTCATCAACTCCGTTAAGACTGAAATCATCAGGTAGGATTACAGCTGCTGAAACAACAGGTCCTGCCAGAGGTCCTCTGCCTGCTTCGTCCAGACCCGCAATTCTTAAACAGCCTTTGCTTCTGGCAAAATCTTCGAATTCAAGCCTGTTAACAAGGGGTGTCATATGAAAAATTTTCCTCCCGGCAGTGCCGGGAGAAACAATTCCTATTTTCTGGCATATGCTTTTTCTTTAATTCTTGCAGCCTTACCTGTCCGGTCTCTGAGATAATAAAGCTTGGCCCTTCTTACCTGACCTTTTCTTAATACTTCAATCTTATCTATTACCGGAGAATAAATCGGAAAAACCTTTTCAACACCTACTCCGTCAGACATTTTTCTGACAGTTACTGTTCCCTTTGGATTTTTTCCGTTTTTTCTCTTAATTACAACACCCTTAAACTGCTGAATTCTTTCTTTTTCACCTTCTTTGATCTTTACATGAACATTAATAGTATCACCCGGAACAAAATCAGGTATATCCAGCCTCATGCCTCGGCGTTCAATTTTATCAATTACTGTGGCCATATTTCCCCCAATAAGTTTATATTTTTCATCTGTCCGACAAGAGCCTGTCAATTATTATTGCTGCTGCTGAACGGACAGACAAATGATTATAATCCGAACCTGTTTCCACAGGCTCAAGTACATAATCAGATTTTTCAAAAATCTCTTCAGCAAGTCCCCATGCTGTACCTAAAATAATAAGAAAATGCTTTTTATTATCTGAAATCATCTCTTTTAAAGTTTCCATTTCTATACTGTCTTTCTTTTTTACAGCAGTTGTGGAAATTAAAACAGGAGATAATCCATCTTTTAAGAGATTATTTTTTACATCATCTATGCTGTCACAAATTTTTACTATTCCTAAAGCCTCTTTTCTGTCGGGATTAATCTGCCCTCCCTTATTTATTGTCCAGTGTTCTACAATCTTTTTTACAAGACTTTTCTGATCCTGAAGCGGAGTAACTATATAATAGTTTTTAAGTCCATATGTTCTTGAAAGCCTTGCTATATCATGAATATCAAGGTTTGTTACAGCAGATGAACCTGTTTCCCCGTTTTTATTAAGCACAGGATAATGTAATAACGCGATGCTAATATCACTTTTTGACAAAATCTTCAAGCCCTTCTCAGTATACTAAGCATTTTTTTTCTCTTCCGCAGTTGCCGGATATTTTATAATCAGGTCAGGTCTTTTTCTGAACGTCCTTAAAAAAGAAGCTTTGCTCCGCCACTTTTTAACTTCCTGGTGATTACCTGAAAGCAGGACATCAGGTACCTTAAGACCTTTAAACTCATATGGCCTTGTATAATGAGGATACTCAAGCCTTCCCTGTGTAAAACTCTCTTCATTTACAGAATCACTGCATCCAAGAACTCCGGGAATCAGCCTTGCTACAGAGTCTATAACCGCCATAGCAGGGATCTCACCGCCTGTAAGTACATAGTCACCTACTGATATCTGCTCATCTGCACAAAGCTCATAAAATCTTTCATCTATACCTTCATATCTGCCGCAAACAAGTATAAGCTCTTCTTCTAAACTGAACTTTTCTGCTTTTTCCTGGGAAAAAATCTCCCCCTGGGGAGTAAGTACAACAACTTTTGCATGCCGATTTTTTTTTCTCACAGACTCTACAGCTTCAAAAAGGGGTTCAGGCTTCATAACCATACCTGCCCCGCCTCCATAAGGTCTGTCATCTACATTTTTATGTTTGTCCTTTGAAAAGTCTCTTATATCCACAAGAGAAATTTCTATTTTTTCATCATGTACGGCTCTTCCTATAATGCTTTCCTTTAAAAAACCTGAAAACATCTCTGGAAATATAGTAAGCACACTGAATTTCATCAGCTTTTAAGACCTTCAGGCAGATTAACCTTTATAATATTATCATCTACAGAAACAGATACTATAACATCTTTTAAAAACGGAACAAGAATCTCTTCTTTTTCTGATTTTATTTCTAAAATATCATTACTGCCTGTTCTTAAAATATTTTTTACTGTTCCAAGCTCTTCTCCGTCAGCTTCAACAACTTTCATACCTATAAGATCATGCCAGTACCAGGAATCATCTTCAGCCTCAGGCAGGTCTTTTTTATTTACAAACACTTCTTTGCCCTTGAAAAATTCAGCATCATCTCTACCGTTGACAGTCTTGAATTTAACAAGAAAAAAATTACCCTTTTTTCTGCTTGAGCTTTCAGATTCAAAAAACTCATATTCATCTTTATTATTTTTTATATACAAAGATGAACCTGGTGAAAAAACATCAGAATTTTCAGCAAAGGAATAAATATTGAGCACACCTTTAAGCCCGTGTACTCCGGAAATTTTTCCTACAACTATATATTCTGTTTTCATTTAAGCCTAGACCGATGCATGCGCAATTTACTTTTAAAACAACACGTTATCCCCTGACAAAACAAAGAGGCTTGTAGTAACAACAAGCCTCTTTACAAAAAGTCTGCAGGACTTTAAATCTGTTTTATTCTATAATCTCTAGAACAATTTTTTTATTAAGCTTTGCAGAAGCAGAGCTTAAAATTGTTCTCATTGCCCTGGCTGTTCTCCCCTGTTTTCCGATAACTTTTCCAAGGTCTTCTTTTGCAACCTTAAGCTCCAGAACCGATGTCTGATTTCCTTCGATTTCATTAACTGTAACCTGATCAGGTTGATCCACTAAAGATTTAGCAATATACTCAATCAGCTCCTTCATAAGATTCTCCTTCCAGTAACTTTAGATTCAAAAAGCCTATTATCCGGTTTATGTATTTACAGGGGAATTCAAAGCCAGCTTAAGACACACCCTGCTGCTTTAAAAGACTTCTTACTGTATCTGTAGGAGTAGCACCCACCCCGAGCCAATATTTAATCCTGTCTTCTTTCACACTAACTTCATGAGGATTTTTAAGTGGATTATATGTTCCTACAGCTTCAAGAAATCTTCCGTCCCTTGGTGACTCGGAATTTGCAACAACAATTCTGTAAAAAGGCTGTTTCTTTCTTCCCATTCTTTTTAGCCTGATCTTTACCGCCATAACTATTATTTCTCCTTTATATATATTAAAATACTGTTAAAAAGGCAAGGCTCCTCTGCCAAGAGACTTCATCATACCTTTTTTGTTAAATTTCTTCATCATCTTCATTGTCTGGTTATAATTTTTCAGAAGCTGATTCACATCCTGCACCCTGGTGCCCGAACCTCCGGCTATACGCCTTCTCCTGCTTCCGTTAATAATATTATGATTAATTCTTTCCTTTTTGGTCATCGAATTAATAATTGCCTCTACTTTAATAAGCTCTTTATCATCAATGTCAAGCTGTTTCATAGCTTTATTGTTCATACCTGGCAGCATGCCCATGATATCTTTAATTGAGCCCATTTTTCTTACCTGTACCAGCTGATCCTTAAAATCTTCAAGTGTAAACTGGTTCTTTTTGAGCTTTTTCTCCATCTCCAGAGCTTTTTGCTCATCCACAGTCTCCTGTGCTTTTTCAATAAATGAAAGAGTATCACCCATTCCGAGAATTCTTGAGGCCATTCTTTCTGGATGAAAAAGCTCCAGGGCAGACATTTTTTCGCCTACACCCATTAATTTCACAGGTTTTCCTGTTACTGCCTTCATGGAAAGAGCTGCACCACCCCTTGCATCACCATCAGCTTTTGAAAGAACAATACCTGTTATATCAAGGGCTTCATCAAAAGTTTGTGCAACTTTCAAAGCCTCCTGACCTGTCATGGCATCTGCAACCAGGAGTATTTCTGAAGGCTTGAGCATATTTTTTATACGCACGAGCTCGTCCATCATTTCTTCATCTGCCTGAAGACGACCTGCAGTATCAAAAATTACAACATCACAATCAGCAGCAGATGCTGCCTCAAAAGCTTTTTTACATATTGATTCAGGTTTATCCCCTTTTTCTGAAGGGAACACAGGTATACCTACTTCAGTACCTACTTTTTTCAGCTGTTCAACAGCTGCAGGCCTGTATATATCGGCAGGAACAAGATACGGTTTCCTCCCTTTTTTTCTTAAATGAAGCGAAAGCTTACCTGCACTGGTTGTTTTACCGGCACCCTGAAGACCCACAAGCATAATTGATGAGACACCGCCTGTTTCAAGCTCAAGATCTTCATTGGAAGATCCCATAAGCGCGACAAGCTCTTCATTTACTATTTTTACAACCTGCTGACCTGGAGTGAGGCTTTCCATAACCTCTGAACCAAGAGCTCTTTGCTTTATTTCAGATATAAATTTCTTTACAACCCTGAAATGTACATCAGCCTCAAGAAGTGCAAGACGAACCTCTCTGAGCCCATCTTCTATATTGGTCTCATTGAGCTTACCTTTTCCCTTGAACTTTTTAAAAACTCCGTCAAGCCTCTCGCTCAGACTGTCAAACATAAATTCCACTCCGTCTTAAAACTAAAATCTTGATTTTAATATCCAACAAGTGATAAGTCAATAAAAATCAAAAAGTTAAATAACAATAAATTTTTAAAAAAAAGTTCATAATAAATGCAAAAAAGCTACGATATCAAAAATTTTTCACTTAAGGAACTGGAAACATTTTTAAAATCAAAAAATATTCCCTCTTTCAGAGCAAAGCAAATATTTAAATGGGTCTATCTTAAGCAGACAGATTCATTCCATGAAATGACCGATCTGTCAAAAGAATTCAGAAAAGAAGCTGAAAATCTTTTTACAAACAACAGACTTTTTATCGAAGAAATAAAAAAATCGAAAAAGGATAATTCAGCCAAGTTTCTTTTCAGACTTGATGACGGCAACTATATAGAATCGGTTTTAATTCCTGAAAAAGACCACTTCACTCTCTGTATATCCACCCAGGCCGGATGCAGGCAAAACTGTTCATTCTGCATGACTGCAAAAACAGGTTTCAAAAGAAATCTTACAACAGCTGAAATAGTTTCACAGATAAGAGATATTCAGTTCAGTCTGATCAGAGAACAAAATCCAATGAGGCTTTCAAATATTGTATTTATGGGAATGGGCGAACCTCTTGACAATTATGACAATGTTTTAAGAGCTATAAGGGTAATAACAGATCAGGATTTCGGCCTTAAAATTTCAAGAAGAAGGGTTACTGTCTCAACAGCAGGTCTTGTTCCTGAAATTGAACAACTTGGCAAAGATACATCAGTAAGCCTTGCAGTATCACTTAATGCCCCTGATAATGAACTTAGAAACAGGCTTATGCCGATAAACAAAAGATATCCTTTGGAGCAGCTGTTAAAAGTATGCAGAGACTATCCAATGACAAAAAGAGAAAAAATCACATTTGAATATATTCTTATAAAAGATGTAAATGACTCGTTTGAACATGCAAAAAAACTTGCTTCAATATTAAGAAAAATCAAAGCAAAAATTAATCTTATACCCTTTAACTCTCATTCCGGCTCAGAATTTACAAGACCTTCAAAAGAACAGATCGAAAAATTCGGGAAAATACTACTGGACAAAGGCTACACTGTCATTGTGAGGTGGTCAAAAGGTGATGATATTGATGCAGCATGCGGGCAGCTCAGCGCTAAACACTGACCTGTATACACTTATAAAAAAATTATGAATATATATGCAAATTATTTAGTTGCTGAACGAAAAC
>Ga0136557_1001116_pt1 | contig 18313 bp, 22 predicted proteins | sample AntRauTorckE6832_FD_104796 | JGI IMG/M metagenome (GOLD analysis project Ga0136557, IMG submission 104796) | Saline lake microbial communities from Rauer Islands, Antarctica - Metagenome Torckler E6 #832 | ecosystem: Environmental > Aquatic > Non-marine Saline and Alkaline > Saline | place...
ACACTTGGTTATTTATCACCAAATGAATACGAAAAGAATTACAAACAAAACAAGTTAATCAATTAATCATTAAAATGAACTTACTATATTTTTAACTTGTCCGTTTTCTTGACATAGTACCAATTAGTTAAAAAATATTATCAAAATATAACTATTAAATAAATAGCAGTTGATTAAACTAATGACTTAATAAACTTGTCAAAAGAATCTATGAAGAGACTTGGTGCCAACGGATTACTATCTATTAAATTCTGTTTCATTTTTTCCAAGCTTACTTTTTCAGTATTAATAGCCTTAATTAAAACCTTTACTATCGAATCCACAGAACAATCATTAATTATATAACCATTATATTTATTAACTAAAAAATCAGAAATATTACTAAAAGAATTAGTGATTACAGGTATCCCCAAGGAAAAACTTTCGCCTAATTTCGTTGGAAACCCTGCCATAGTTAGTCTGCTTGGTTTTCTAAAAAAAATACTAAAATCAGATTTTAGAAGAATTATTAGCGACTCATTTCTTGGTAATCTTCCACAAAAGACAATATCTTCGGACATTAAATGGATCATATTTTTTAAATCTGCATATATTGTAATTAAATTACTTTTATCTATTCCTACTATATTTAACTTGAACTTATATTTGGCTTTTTTTAGAATAAATAAGGCTCTTATCAAATAATCCAATCTATCCTTCTTTTTCCCTTTTCCTGGATCTCCTACGTATGAAAAAGTAAAATACTTATTTTTTAATTCAGGTTTGATAAATTTTAATATTGGAGAAAGAGTAGGAATATTAACTGTGTTGCATTTTTTATTTTTATAATACTCTTCAATAAAATTGCTGACACAAATAATATTTTTTATTTTTTTATGTACAAACCTCATTCTTAAAAACGTATCTAATACAACAATCGGATTCTTAGTACTACCATACCATTCGGTACAATCCGCTATCAAATGCATATTGTTTTTATCTGTATATTTTTTTAATTTATATAAAGGAATCGCTGGAAAATTATAGGCAATAATAGCATAGACTTTACTAATTTCCACTATTCGCTTAATCTTACTAATCCATTTTCCTGAAGTATAATAATAAAGCATTTGAATAATACTCTTGGGATATGGTTTTTTATATGTTTTAAAGCCCAATACACTGTCTGCTTTAATTATTTTATTTAATGACTTGTATTGAATATCTCTATCAATACCAATAAATATGACTTCAAAACCAATTTGTTCTAATATTTTTGAATTTTCAATAACTCTTATTGCAGCTGCGTTTTTATCTGGAAAATCCATGTGACCTATATATAATATTTTCTTATTAGTAGTCATACCATTCTCCTTCACAATTTATATCTTAGTTTTCTTTTCTCTAGTTAACTAGAATCTTATAATTCTATCTCTTATTTATTTGTAAATCGTAAATATATAAGGTCTTTGATGTAAATCAGATATCCAATAGGTAATAGAATTCCTGTTAATAATGATAAAAAACTGTCTAAAACAATTCTTTTTAATCTTATTTTACCATGTAGGGAGAACCTAATGTAATTTAATATACTTCTAATCTTCCACTTACGATTAATTCTTAAAGAAATAAGTTCCCTATAGTATAATCTTGTACCTTTAGGGTTTTTAATTCTTATTTTCAAAGATGAGGCACTTAATCCATCACTTTGATACTCGATATATTTGAGTTTCTCATTTATATTTCTTTTTATATATTGCATTGATATTCTATTCCATATCAAACCTTCTGAAATAAACGTTTCACCTTCTATTTCAGGAAATGGAAACTTTCTCATGATTTCAGTTCTGTTAAATCCCCATTTATCTCCTTTAACCTTATATTTTGTTAATATTTCAAGATGCGAAACATCCCAATTATCATAAGGGTAATAGGTCCCTACTACATTACCGCTAAAATCCATACCTACTGCTGTAACACCAGTAAATTTATCTTTTTTAGTTTTTGGAATTTCTTCCCATGATTTTAAAAAAGTTTCTAGTGTGTGAGGAACACAAGCATCATCAGAGTCAAGAATTAAAAAAAATTCACCTTTAGCTTCTCGAACCCCCAAATTTACTGCTGTATGCTTTCCACCATTTTCCTTATAAAAATATCTTATAGTTAAAAAATTTTCTTTCATCCATTGTCTTACAACGTTAGATGTATTATCAATTGATCCATCATCTACAATAACCCATTCAAAATTTGTGTAATTTTGTTTTTTTAAACTGTTGTATACACGCTTTAGAGTATTTACACGATTGTGTGTAGGGGTAAAAACGGTAAATTTATACTCATATTCCCCACTCTGTTTCACCATATTTTCTCCTCATTTATATCAATTTTACTTGTAGTTTTTTTGATAAAATTCCTCTAACCATATAATCAATTTGTTCAAGTCATAACCTCTACTATATAGATTATTTAAGTTAACATCTCTAGTTTTATCTTTACAAGACAAAATTATATCAATCCATGTTCCAAATTTTGAACTTAAAGAAACATACTTTACAAGATTCATATTCATATCAACTTCATTTGTTATATTCGATGAAATAACGCACGGCAATGAAGCAGCTTGTGCTTCAATAACAACATTTGGCATTCCTTCAAATATAGAAGGCAGCAATAAAGCATCAAACATACTCAATAATATATTTACATCATTCCTTAACCCTAATATTTTAACATATTCTTCTATTTTGGAATTTTTTATAACAGTTTCAATCTTTGTTTTTAAAACCCCATCACCAACAAGGCATAAATATACTTCTTGTTCCTTTGTTAAAATTACTTTAAATAGTTCTACTAAAAAAGCATGATTCTTAACAGCGGAGTAACTTCCAACATGACCAATTACAAATGCATCATCTGAGATATCAAATTCTTTTCTCAATTGATTTCTGTTTATCAGATTAAATTTATAGGACTCTAAATCTTTTGCATTCGGAATAATTTTCATTTTTGTGTTTGCTATTTTCTTTCCAAAAAGCCATTCACCAGCAACATGACCAACTGCCCAGTAATGTGTAGCATTAAACTTTATAAAAAATTTCATTATACTTTTAAATAAGAATTCAAGTCTACCTTTAAATGTTTTAACTTTATAGCCCTGTTGGGCCGAATGTGCTTGAGCAATACGTACTTTTACACCATTATTTTTAGCTATTTTAAGAAAGAGCCCAGACCAAGTATTCATATGAGAATGAACTATTTTATATTCTTTATGGGATTTAAAAAAGCAATTAACACTTTTAATAAATGAAAATAAACCTACGTCTCTAACACCTGGTATTTTATAGATTTTACCACCTAATGCTAATATTTCTTTGTCAAAAACTCCTTTTTCATCTCTTGTTATTAAAAAATCAAATTGAAATTTTGACCGATCTATTTTTCTATACATATTCATTATTTGTGTCTCAATACCACCTCTGTTCATTACTGAGACAATACGAAGAATTCTGATACATTTATTTGAGTTCGTAATATTAATATCCATCATTTTCTTATCTTATTTTTAATCATCAAGTATTTTCCATTCTTTTCCCGAGGAATTTCCTCTACATGCTCTATAATAATTTTTGTATTCGGACCAAATTTATGAAAGAATTCATTTTTTAAAACAGAATCATATTTTTCATTATACAATTTCTTATCAACTTCAAGGAGGACTTTGACTACTTTAAGTTCCTTTTGAATTGCCTGCGCTCTAATCAGTGAATTAGGCATGTTTTTAAATAAATTAGCAACATTACCTCCATTTATTTTTGCACCTTCTGCAGTATATAAAAAGTTTAGAGTTCTCCCTTGAATTTCCCTAATAATAGGTGAATCATTACCACAAAAACATATTCCTTGACTCTTATCAAATAGCATTGAATCTCCAATTCTATACCTTATTAAAGGAGTACCATGAGTACTAAAACTTGTAACTAGTATTTCGTTATTTTCATAACTTAATTCCTCTATTACACCTGTTGCTAATTCTAAATGTAGTTTTTGTTCTTTGCATTCAGTTACGAAAGGAGCACCTTCACTTGAAGAATACTGGTCATAGACTTTACATTTAAATACTCTTTCTAATAGTTCCCGGCCTGTATTTGTAAGAGTCTCTGAAGTTGGAAAAATAGCTATAGGTTTAAACTCTAATCTAACATTATGTCTTTCTATATAACTAGCTATATCGCAAATCGCCATGAAAAACCCATCAATTGCTTGAGGTTTAAATTTATTTAGATTTTTTACATAGTAGTGTATGTTTTTTTCAGTTAAATGAAAAGATGAATAAATTTTTTGTTTGCACGCTGCATTATATCTCCAAAAGATTTTTCTTCTCTGGTTTGGAGATATTATGTGTTTCCCATTAAATGTTGCACGTTTCATTTTCAAATGTTCAAAACCAACTCTTGATTTAAAGTGATCTAAAACAGCCATTCTTCTCATCATATCTTGTGGAGTCATTAGAACTGCTAAAGATTTACCAGTTGTTCCTCCTGTATGCGCATGGACTGCACATTTTGAAGAAATTGTAAATACATTTTTAATGTTTTTTCTCAATAACTCTTTGTCAACGACTGGAAGTTTTTTTAAGTCTTTAATACTTTGAATTTCATCTATGTTAATATCTTTATAAAGATTTCTATAAAATTCACTATTAGTATTAGCAAATCCAACAAACTTGATGAGTTCCTTTTCTTGAAAATATTGTTTTTTTTCTTTAGATAAGTTGTCAAAAGAATTTAGAAAATCCCTATATTGATGGTAGGTCTTACCATACCTTGTTTTATTTCGTTTGTAACCTGAAATTGTAACCATTAAATTTTGAATAAAAATAGGAGATCTATCATATATTTTTTCTAAAAGCCCCATTACAAATTCTCCATATACCATTTAATTACAGCTTTAATTCCTTTATCAAAGTTCCAACTCGGATTATATTTAAACACTTCTCTAGCTTTGGAAATATCTGCATTACTATGTTTTATATCACCTTTTCTATTCTGTCCAAAAGAAGGTTTAATGTTTTTCCCAAGTGCTTTACAAATAGATTTATAAGCATCAATTAAATTCTCTCTACCTCCAAATGCAATGTTAAAAGTTCTTCCTGCAAATTTTGATGACGCTTTGCATGCTTTTAAGTTTGCTTCAATTACATTTTGAATATATGTGAAGTCTCGACTTTGTTTTCCATCGCCATATATTGTCGGAGTTTCATTGTTTAGTAACTGCTTTATAAACTTTGGAATTACGGCTGCATAAGCTCCATTGGGGTCCTGTCTTTTACCGAAGACATTAAAATATCTTAGACCATATGTATCTAATCCATATAATTTATGGTATAGTTTAGCATACTCTTCATTTACTAATTTGGTTAAAGCATATGGGGATAACAAATTTCCTTCTTTACCCTCTTTTTTGGGAAGATTGGGTTCGTCCCCATAAACAGACGAACTTGATGCATACACAAATTTCTTAACCTTATTTTGTGTCGATGCTTCCATCATATTCAAAGTGCCTCTAATATTAACCTCTTCGTAAAGCAGTGGCATTTCAATACTTCTTGGAACACTCCCCCATGCGGCTTGATGCAAAACATAATCTGCACCTTCACAAGCTTTTAAACAAGTATCTAAATTTCTAATATCGCCATTGATGAATGTGTAATTTTGATTTTTTAAAAATAAATCAACATTTTCTTGCTTTCCGTTCGAAAGATCGTCTAAACATCTTACCTTGTAACCTTTTCCCAGTAAAACTTCGCATAAATTAGAGCCTATAAACCCAGCTCCGCCAGTAACTAGAAAAACACTATCCTTATCGAAAATTACATTATCGTATCCCATATTATTTACCACCTTTCATTAAAGTCTCCAATATCTATAGCCTGCAGACTCAAATTTTTTTCTATCTAGAATACCTTTAATATCTAACAATACTTTTTTACTATATTCGCTTTTTTTGAACATTCTTGAAAAATCAGATTGCTTTAGTTTCAAGAATTGATTATGTCCAACCGCAATAACTACCGCATCCATATCTTTTACATCTTTGATTAAATCAAACTCAATACCATACTCATGTTTCGCTTCTTCAGCATCAGCTTCAGGATCCGCTATCATAGGTATTAATCCATACTCTTTTAGTTCGTTTACAATATCAATGACACGGGTATTTCTAGTATCAGGACAATTTTCTTTAAAAGTGAAACCTAATATGGCTACTTTTGCATCTTTAACAGGAACATCAGACTTAATTAAGTATTTAATTAGATTTTCTACAACATATTTTCCCATGTCGTCATTAATTCTTCTGCCAGATAAAATAATTTGTGAATGGTAACCTAATTGCTCGGCTTTATAGGTAAGATAATATGGATCAACACCAATACAATGTCCACCAACTAGTCCTGGGGAAAAATTTAAAAAGTTCCATTTAGTACCAGCAGCTTTAAGTACTGCCTTAGTATCAATATTCATCTTATTAAAAATAATTGACAATTCATTCATGAAAGCGATATTAATGTCTCTTTGTGAATTTTCAATAACCTTTGCTGCTTCTGCTACTTTAATTGATTCAGCTCGATAAACCCCTGCTTCTACAACTAATTCATATACTTTTGCTATTATATCTAGAGATTCTTCATCCATACCAGATACTACTTTTACAATAGTTTCTAATCTGTGTACTTTATCCCCTGGATTTATCCTTTCTGGTGAATATCCAACCTTAAAATCAAGCCCACATTTTAACCCTGATTCTTTTTCTAAAATAGGAATACAAATATCTTCTGTTACTCCAGGATATACTGTAGATTCAAAAACCACAATACTACCTTTTGTTAAATTTTTACCTAAAGTTCTACTTGCAGATTCAACCGGAGTTAAATCCGGTGTATGATCATCTCTTACTGGCGTAGGTACTGCTACAACATGGAACTTTGCCTTTTTAAGGTTTTCTGGATTAGAAGTAAACTCTACTGTTGTGTTTTTCACAGCATCATTACCAACTTCTTTTGTTGGATCTATACCTTTTTTATATAATCCAACTTTATCATGACTAATGTCAAATCCAATAACATTAACCTTTTTTGCAAAAGCAACTGCTATGGGTAGGCCAACATACCCAAGCCCAACTAAAGATAATTTTTCTTTTCCGTTAACTAAATCATTATATAAATTCATTGTCTATCCTCCATAATATTCTTAATCATTTCCATATAAACATTTACAACTATTTCTCGATTAAACTCCATAAGTACCTTTTCTCGTCCTTTAATTCCCATCTGCTTTTTTTCTTCATAAGATAAATTTATGAATTTATTAATCACATCATTAAGTGAAAGTTGATTCTTCACTTCGAATTTTAACCCATTCACACCTTCATCAATGATTTCTACACACCCTGATATATTTGATGCAATAATCGGTCTTCCCGATGAAGCGGCTTCTAATAAGACATTAGACATTCCTTCATGAAATGTTGGATGTACAATAGCATGAGCGATTTTATGGTATTCTCTTACATTTTCAACTCTACCGTGGTATTTAATATAACCTTTTGATTGATAATCATCAAGTATCACTCTATAATCTTCTTCATATCCACCAAGGATGTGAAAAACTGTATTGGGATATTTTTCTTTTATTGTTTTAGCGGCTTCTAGATAATAATCTATTCCTTTTGCTTTCATAACTCTACCTATAAATAAGAAATGTAAAATATCATCTTTAGGATAATTTATATAACTAAACTCTTCAATATTAACTCCAGAACCAGGAATAAGTTTTTGCGATTTTCCTTTGATGGCTTCTTTAAGCATAAAATTCATATTCTCTTTATTTTGAAAAAAAATTGTGTGTGCTTTTTTTAATGCAACTTTATATAGATTTGTGCTTATAAACTTTAATATTCCTTTTTTCTCTATTGCAGTTCCTAAACCAGTAATGTTAGGGACATAAGGTGTCTTGGTAATTCTAGAAGCAATACCCCCATAAATATTAGGCTTTATAGTATACGTTAGTACAACATCCGGTTTGTGTTGTTTGATAATTTTTTTATAATGAAATAATAATTTAAGATCTTTTATAGGATTAACTCCATGTCGATCAATATTTAAATCTATATGAATCGCTCCAAGTTTTGTAAGTTTATCGATACTTATCCCATAAGGGCATGAAATAATGACCTTGTAGTCTTTTTCAAGTAATGCTTCTACAAGTTCTTTTCGGAAGTTATAAATAACTATGTCATGATTGACTAAGATTAAGATAGTTTTATTCATCACTTTGTATCCTTTCAATTTCAAGGATACTATCATTAAGACTTAAAAAATCTGATAATATATCTCTTTTAATATCATAATAGTAATCTCCAAAAACTTTATTTAATATACCAATCTTAATTCTTAGTAATTTTATAAATGGATTAAATAGTTTTGTAAACCAAATTTTTTTGTTTCTGATTGTTGAAACAGTTTTTATAATATCTGTTGTACTACTATATTCATGATTTTGTGGAAAGAATATACCGTATTTATTTTGATTGATAGTATTTTTGACAAAAATACTTAAGTTATCTATATATAACATACTTCTTTTATTTTTAATATTAGGGAAAATAAAAGTTTTATTAGCAAATTTTAATAATTTAGGGAAATTTCCATTTGAATTAGGTCCATAAATCATTGGTGGTCTCATAACACTAATATTAAATTTATTATCTTCGAGTTCTATAATCCCTAATTCTGCATCTAATTTACTTTGCCCATAGAAATTATCAGGATTAGGTTTTGTATCAATAGTAATCATTTTTTCTTTCGAACTATAAACAATCATACTACTCATAAAAATAAATTGTTTAACACCTGATTTTTTTGCTTTCCTAGCAGTTTCTATTGTCAAATCTCTATTGACTTTATAGTATAAATCTTTCATTGATTTTTTGTTCGATACATGTGCTATACCAGCTACATGAAAAACTACATCAAACTCTGAAAAATCAAATTCTTTCCAGTTAGGATCTTTCATATCCAAAGTTTCTACATAATATTTATCTGGTTCTTTTGATAACCATTTCTCAACATTGGACCCAACGTAGCTGTTAGCACCGGTTATTAAGATATTTTTTTTCATTTAATAATCACCTAATTCTTTGATATATCTTTTTGTTTATCTTCGATTGAACCAGTTCCACCTTCAACTACTCCATCAGATTTAAATACACTGATAAAGGTACCTACAAATATCTTTATATCTAACCATAAACTGATTTTTTCAACGTATTCTCCATCAAGTGAAGCTTTGTCAGAAATCGGAAGTGTGTCTCTACCTTTAATTTGTGCGTAACCAGTAATACCAGGATACAATTTATGAACGTTATGTTTATCTCTTTCTTCTATTAAATCATATTGATTCCATAATGCTGGTCTAGGTCCAATGATTGACATGTCACATTTTAAAACATTAATAATTTGTGGCAATTCATCTAAACTAGTTTTTCTCAAAAACTTACCCATCCTAGTAATATATTGTTCTGGGTTTTTCAACATATGTGTAGGTATTTCCTTAGGTGTCTCAATTTTCATTGTTCTAAATTTTAAAATATTAAAATGTATTTTATTCTTACCTACTCTTTTTTGTTTAAAAAAAATTGGTCCTTTAGAATCTAATTTAATGAATATCATAATTAATAAATAAAGTGGCGACAAAAGTATTAAACCGATTAAAGCACCAACAGTATCATAAAATCTTTTAAACTTAAGATAAAACATAGTCATTCCCTCATAGTCAATTATCAAAGAAATTGATAACATTAATTGTATTATATTTGATTAATTCTAGTTTTTGATTGATAACTTCATGATGTTTATAACTTGAAACAAGGATTCCATCGTGCTCATAAGTACTTATTTCCTTACTACTTATAATCGAAACATAAACAAGAATATCACCTTGTTTTGATTCATCATCATCAACAACAGCCAATATCTCCAAAGGTATATTTCCATCATCATTCATCACTTGCAACATGATTTCTGCCACTTCACCTGCGCCATATAACAATATCTTCTTAAATCCTTTATCAATGATTTGTTTTAAGAACATAATGATATTATCTTTGGCCGAAAGATAAACTTCATGTGATGATTTTAAATACCATATATTCAGTAACTTCCTTCTTTCCAACCCTTTTTTCGTGACAAAATACTCAACTGTTTTGGTTGAGATGTATTTTCTCTTAATAAGTCCTTTTTTCTCATACGCATCTAAATAATTGTTGACTAATGAAACAGCAATCCCAATTTCATGAGCAATCTCTCTTTGGGTGATATGGGAATCCTTTTCGATTAAGTCTAGGATCATAAATTCCTTGTAAAGGGCCGTTGGTTTGAAAAACGAGTTGTCAGACATGACTTCACCTTCTATTGTTCTAAATTAGAATAATTCTATTTTATATGATTCTAAGAAGATTTACAAGGGGTAAACATAAATTTTGTTAAAAAAATGAACAAAAGTTTTAATATTGATTCTTTACGGGTAAAAAGACCAAAAAACTGGCACATTCCAAAATTGAGTGCCAGTTTTTTTAGGGCCAATTTATTCAATTTTTATGACTGTAAATAATCCATAAGGGCCATGTATAAATGATTGGCTTCTTCTTTTAATATAAACTTATCAATTTCTATTTCGCTGTCATTATCAAGCCGGTCTAAATAGTCCTTATAGACCAGGGTCGATTGGATATCCTTATGCCTCAGCAAGCTTTTGGTCGCCTCAAGTGACCCTCCCCTTAATAAATTCATAATGGCAGCGCTATGCCTTAAACAATGGGGTGTAATTCCAAGACCATCAAGCCCACAAGCCTTTAATACCCTTTTAAACATATCAGAAAAGAATGTTGGTGCAAGATGACCTTTTGGAGATGTGTTTTTAGTTGTTACAAATAAATAAGGCAAGTCATCCTTGCGTTTGTTTAAGTAATCTTCAATGGCCCTTTCAAGGCCTGGTGGGATATTTACAAATTCATCACTTAAATTTTCATTCTTTTGTCTCACATACAAGACACGAGACCCATTAAGCATTTGGTAATCTTCTCTTTTAGCATGGATGACTTCATAGGTCCTTAAAGCCGTTGTCAGCATTAAATATATAATGGCGTGGTCTCTGTAATGCCAGATAGACTTCCTGATTTTCTTTGTGTGCAAAATTAAATGTCTGGCTTGTTCAAGACTTAATACCGGTTTTTTAATATGGTGTTTAATGTTTTCGTTTTTTATGGCTTTTAAAACATCATATAAATAGACACTGGAAATATTTAAATGGTCTTGGTTGTTTTTTAAATACCGGTATAAACCTTTAAGGGCACAGATTTGGATATAAATATAATGGCTAGAGTGGCCAAACATGCGTTTATGGTCTCTGTAGCTGATGACATCAGAAGTCTTTGCATAAGTAATCTCATGGTCTTTTAAGTAATTGATGTAATGCTTATAGGCTATCCGGTAAGCTCTTTTTGTCTCAGAGGCAATATTTCTTTGTGATAGATAAATTTCACTTAAATCTTGAAGTTCATGGGTTTCCATTTGATTACCTCGCTTTTTTCCATTATTTATTTATTTTTTCCTTTGCCTAAGATATAGTCTTCAATTCGCTTTTCTGAATCATCATGAATCATGTCTAGCTCATGGGCATAAATCATGGTCGTGGATAAATTTGAATGACGCATCAATTGTTTGGTCGACCTTAATGACCCACCCCTTAATAAATTCATGGTCGCCGCTGTATGTCTTAATGAATGGGGTGTGATATTTGTATGGTCTAACCCTGCTTCTTTTAAGACCCGTCTCATCATTCTTAGAAAAAAGGTTCTTGATAAATAAGGGACACTTGAGCGCTTTGAATGAGAGATAAACAAATAAGGATTTTTATCTTGGCGCTTATTTAAATAATCTATAATGGCTTGGTATAAGCCATCAGATAACTTAACAAAGTCATCAGCAGACCCTCTTCCCTTGCCCCATACATATAAGATACGATTGTTATTGATCATCCTAAGGTCTTTAATTTTTGCCCGTCTAATTTCAATACTCCTAAGGCCTGTCGTTAACATTAAGTAAATCATGGGATAATCTCGGTAATGCCAAATATATTGTCGGTTGTTTTTCAAATGTAAGATTAAGTGTTTGGCTTGACGGACTGTTAAAACCTCTTTTCTAGAAAGGGGTTTGATTTTCTCATTTTTAATGGTTACCGTGATGTCTTTTGCATAAACTTCTTCTATATTGAGTCGTCTTTGATTCATGGATAAATACTGGTATAAGCCTTTGATTGTGGATATTTGGTGGTAAATCCATTGACTAGAATATCCTTGTTGCCTCTTCCATTTAAGGTAACGGAATACATCACTTGTCTTAGCATATGTAATTTTGTGTGTTTTTAAATAAGAAGTGTATTGTTTAAGTATGGTATTGTATAAATCCCATGACTCTCTTTTAATATCCTTTTCTGCAAGGTATTGTTTGGTTAAGTCTTCTAAAGGATGATTTTCCATCGTTAAGTCTCCAATCATAAAAAGTTCTCAAAAACATACTACTGTTAAAGAGAACTTTTTACTTGAAAATTATAATGGATATAGATATCCTGGTTGGTTTTTTTCAAATACTGACTATTTTCATAAACATCTCATCATGTATAACTGAATTTTAAAACATAAAATTCCACTCATCATTGAAATATTATCTCAGGTAATAAAAATGTCGTTTTACTAATTGACACAATATTAATAAAATGATATTATAATAAACGTATAACCCTATTCAATAGGGTGGAGGTGATAGCTATCGGGAAATTCAAGTTTATATTGCCAAATGGTAAAGCTAAGGAAATTCTTTCTGAATTTTCTTTTAACATCACCAAAGATTTAAAAGATTGTAAATTGGATGAAAAGAAACTGAGAGATTTAATGCTGGAAGACGCAATAGATAAAGACACTAATTTAATAGGCAGTCTCTTATATGGTTCTGAAGATATCGGAGTTAGAAAGATTAGATTATCAAAAGGTAATAATAAAGGTAAAAGAGAAGGCTATCGTATAATTGCTTATGTTTTAAGTATAAATAGAACTGCATTTATTCTACATATTTATGACAAGAAAAAGAAAGTTAAATTAACTAAAAAAGATAAAGATAATTTAAAGTTAATATTGAAAAAATTTAGTGAGTAATGGGAGGAGACGTAGAATGGTCGATAAATTAAACAAAGATTTTTGGAAGTTATTTGAAGATGAAGGAACCGTAATTGAAATTGACATACCTGATTTTAACGAAGTCGTAAATAATGAATTTGCGAAAAAATTGAGAACAAATTTAGACTTAACACAAAAAGTATTTGCAAATGTACTAGGTGTTACCAAGAAAACGATTGAAAAGTGGGAACAAGGCGCGAATCCAATTAAAGGACCTGCCGCAAGACTATTATACTTAATTGACAATGATAATAAACTTGTTAATAATCTTTACTCAGTAAATATAGTTAAGAATATTCAAGGCAACGTAGTATTCAATTACTCAATTAAACAAATCACACCTTTAGTCGCTGAAAAAAATGATCAAATATATAAGTTAGAAGAGTTCGACAATGAATTTGAAGAGAGATTTGATTCAAATCACTTTGTCGTAGAGGGAGGATATAAATGCCAAAAGAAATTAGATTACCAGCATTTAACTTCTTAGGTTATAATATTCAACAAATAAACCTAAAACGCATAGGTAATGAAAATATTGAAGAATTAAAAATTAATATAACTAGCGCTAAGTATGATGAGGATAAAAATATCTACTCATTAGTATTAACTCTTTCAATAGAATTTAATAACTCTAAAGGCTCTTTTATAGAGATGCTTGGTGGTTTTAAAGTTAATGATAAAAACATATTAAAAAACAGAGATTCTATTAACTCTATTTTCTCTGCTTCTATATATCCTTATCTAAGAACTGTTTTTCACAACATTACAAGCGATGAAAGGCCTTCTTTAACGCTACCGACTCTAGATTTAAGAAACGTTGATTTGCAAAAAGGCATTTCACTAAAACCAAACTTTCAAAGTGAGTAAACTCTGTTTATTTACTTTAGAACTATAGGAGGTTTTTTTATGGGTAAGAACCAACACGTTACAAAGCATCCTAAAGGTGGCTGGCAGATTATAGGTGAAGGAAACCAACGAGCTAGTGCAAGAACAAGTACTCAACAAGAAGCTGTTAATAAGGCTCGTGATATATCTAAAAACCAAAAATCTGAACTGTTCATCCATGGAAGGGATGGCAAAATTCGGGAGAGAGACTCTCACGGAAAAGACCCACATCCACCAAAAGGATAATAACTGAGACTCTTTATTGAGTCTTTTTTTACATTAATTGTTATCCATAAGAACTCTTAACTATATTCTTCTATGATTCAAAAAACAATATATTAATGTCTACAAATATACTCAACTTACGTTGTCAATATCACTTTTCATAGTCATCTAGATCATTTTGTTTTCTTATATTCCTCAAGTTTTTTTAAAGACCTTTGTATATTCATATACGTATGGATCAGACTCTAGCATATTCCTTTTTAATCTCATATAACGCAACATCATAATCGATGTCACCACGCGCATAAAGATCGAAGATTTTATTATACTTTTTAGGGAATGTTTTCCCACCAGTAAGACTCAATGCTTCAACTAATTTAATAGATGTATATAGAAACACCTCAAGAGTATATATCATCATTTTTAAAAATCATTCTTGCTCTGTGCCTACACCCCACTCTACAAGGATATGATTAGGATTCCAATTGTCATGCCATCCATCAGGCTTACTTTTTGCTTCTGCAGTTATTTCATTTATCATTGATTCTTTAAAGGCGTTTTCTCCTACCACACTCACAGTGGAAGGAATATGAATACTGATCAAACTTTCATTCAATCTGAATGCATTGGCTTGAACCTTAGTAACGTTTAAGTTATCTATAGTTTTTGGGATATTTAGTGAGCTCGTATCTGAATGTGCTGTTTGACCTAATATTGTAATGGTGTTATCACTCAATACAACATAGTCAAGTTCATCAACCGTGCCACTTTCTTGAATATTCCATACAAGAGGTCGATTAATACTATTTCAATCCCCTGACCAATTTATTGGCTTTTCAGAGACTTCAGCGTAGATTGTTAATGAGTAACAGAGGCCAAAGGCATAGTCTCCAATTTCTTCCACACTTTCAGGTATAAAGATACTCCTAAGTGATCTGGCACTATAGAAGGCTCTCGCTTCAATGATTTCAAGTTGACTAGCTGACTCAAATGTTACAGTCGTTAATTCATATGTCGCCCAAAATGCATTATCGCCTATTTCTCTTACACTTGCTGGAATCTTAATTTCTTTTAAAGAACGGGCTCCCGCAAACGTATGACGCTCAATACGATCTAATTGGATACCTGGTTCAAACGTTACCGTCTTTAATTCACGCGCATGAGCAAATGCACTCATTCCAATTTGTCTAACGCTTGCTGGAATATAAACATGCTTAAGGTCTACGCCTCCTGAAAAAGCATTCTCTCCAATCACTTCTACAAAAGACCCCAAAACAATACTTTCAACACCTTCATTTGAATCAAAAGCAAAATCCGCTATCTTAGTAACCGGTAAGTCTTCAATCATGTCTGGAAGAATTAAATCCGTTTCAGTTCCTCTGTATGAAATGATGATAATTTCATCATCTTCTTCTTCATACACAATACCCTCAAACACACCTTGCCAAAGTGCAATTAGGGTAATATCATTTTCATAGACATAACGAAAGGGTGCTTCAATAACATTACCATTATAAGACCAGGCTTTAAATATATACCCTTCTTTTGATGGCGTTGGTAATGTGGTAATCCTATCACCAAGGCTCACCGTTTTAGACGATAATGGCTCATCTATATTTGCTTCAAAATGCAAGGAATAAGTTTCTGTTTTACTACAGGCACTTAATAATAATATTACGACACCCATAAAAAGGACAACTTGTAATGGTTTTAAAATTGATTTCATATGTTGTTTCATCTCCTTAAAAAAAATAACTGAATATTTAAATTCAGTCCAATATAATTATATCTTATAATCGTATAGATTTAAAGGCAGTTTTAGTTATTATACACATTTTTTTGAGCAACTTTATATATAAATACCATCAAAATAATAATTTTGTTTTATTCTATTATTTCTTCTGCTTTTATTTTTCTAACAACAATTGTTTTCATGATTAAATCATGAATGGATTGTTTGTCATTATTCACGAGAGCAACTATGAATGATATGATTGAGATCAGTATCAATAAACCTTTTAACAAACCCCTATAGAGATACTTGTTTCGATCATCAAAATCTTCCATATTCGTTTGTTTGACCTTAACTTTAAATAACTTCTTGGCTGGTGTTTGACCATACAAAAAGTACTCAAACAAACCAAAATACACAGTAAATAAAAATGTGGCTTCATAGAAGTTCATATTAAAAGAAAAACTAGTTCCAGTATTTATATAAGTCCCAAAGCCAAATAATCGATTTAAGATGATACCAATGAAGAACACGATGAAGACATCAACCAAGAATGCCAATAATCGATAACCCATAGTTTTAATATAAATTGTTTTCTCCTTATTTTTTAATTGTGCTTTCTAATGATTTTTCATATACAATGAATCCATTAAGAAAACACTTATCAATCATTATACAAGATTTAATTAATAATAAAACAAGTTTTAAGAAAATATATTATTTTTTTATTACAAGCTTTGTAAAATTAAACTCAACCTATATTATCTGATTTTCTTTGAAAAAGAACTTTAACTTTAACTTGCTTTTAAAGATTTAATATGGCGGTTGAGTTTTTTTAAGGCCCACAGGTAATGGCTAGAGGTAACGCTTGCTGAATAAGACCCTAATGTCGTGCCGCCAGTCCAAGCAAAGACACCTTTTGAAAACAGTTCTTGATTAGAAAAACCATCAATCATTTGCATGATTTCTTGGTGAGTTTTGTCTATTGATGCTTTAGCTTCCTCTAGTGAGGTAGTTTGGTGCTTTTTCCAAATCTTTTCATTCATGGTCGGATAGGTCCGCCAATTATAAGGCTCAGGTAAAAATGAATGTTCATTACCTTTTTGATTTTCTTTGACCCAAACCATCCACAATAAATGCCATTCATAGAGATGTATTAAAAGGTCTCTAATGTTTTTATCTCTGTCTTCAAAAGCAAAAGATTTGTTTTGCTCTTGGACAGACAGTGAATTGATTTTATCCATCAATTTTTGATAGTTCTTTTCAGCAAAGTTAATTAAATCGTTTTTTGTAGTTGGTCTTGCCATCATATCCTCCTCTAATTCTATAATGTTTCTATTATACGAACTTATGAATACAATCACTATCCTACTTTAAATTTTTAAAATCTTTTTGAAAAACATCTAAGTATGACTTATACATATTTCTTAGAACTATTGATTAAAAACTAGTTCATAAAACTGATATTTTTATATCTTGGTTTCTAAACAATCGCTTTATACCATAAAAGCATAGTTTCTGATTCGTTTTGATAGGCATGACTATCAATGGTTCCAAGTTTAAAACCTTGGCACTGATAGAACTTACAAGCATTGACATTGTTGTTTTGAGTTTCGACTTTTATTTCTCTGCACTTTCTCTCTTTGGCCCAGGCATAGGCTAAATCTATAAGTCTTTTACCAATGCCTTGTCCTTTATAGCTAGGAGAAACCCGGATGTCCCATACCACAACTAAGTCATCTCGGTTTGAAAGCATATGGCAACCCTTGGTTTTGTAAGCCAAGGCCATGGCCGCAATGGGTTGGTCTCCATCATAAGCCAAGTAAAACCCCCAGTTACTTAACGGAAACATCTTTTTCCATTCCTCTGGACCTTCACCAAAAGATGGGTCATGCTGATAAATTTTAACTGGTTTTTCTTTAAGTCTGATGCCACCTAGACCATCATTAAGAATTAAAACTTCATAGATGCTTTTGTTTTCACTGAGCATAGGAATCTTTTCATAATCTTCTATCTGATTGTCATCTTTTAATAGATATGAAATCTTTATGTTCTTTTTCATAAAACCATCCTTTACCCTATATTGGTATGGCAACCCTTTTTTGAACAATTTTTATAAAGAGTAGTTTAATCTATAGTCAACTGGACTTTGATAGCCTAGTGAACCATGTATTCTCTTTAAATTGAACCAATTTATATAATCAC
>Ga0136557_1001118_pt1 | contig 18296 bp, 17 predicted proteins | sample AntRauTorckE6832_FD_104796 | JGI IMG/M metagenome (GOLD analysis project Ga0136557, IMG submission 104796) | Saline lake microbial communities from Rauer Islands, Antarctica - Metagenome Torckler E6 #832 | ecosystem: Environmental > Aquatic > Non-marine Saline and Alkaline > Saline | place...
TCCTGAATGGCGCCGGTTTCACCACCACGATCCGGGTGAGCCTGCATTACCGCCCTTCGGAAGCGGTATTTCACATCGTTAAATGATGTAGGTATTTCTCCAAAACCAAGCACACCTGCGGCGTCCAGAGCCTCACTTTTTGGCGGCTGACGTCCCTGACGCCCCGACCAGAAATCATCCATCATCCTGAGAATGGAAGCTTCAGGCAGCTGGTATTTGGAGATATCCAGATAGAAGGCCCGAAGTGCATCCACTTCACCAACCGATCCGGTACTGCTGACCACATCCTCGGTGGAAAGCTGGATCTGCAGTGGCGAAATGCGAAGAGTTTCTCCAGACCGGGCAAGTTGATCCCGAAGCCAGTAAAGCACATGAAAAATCAGAAAATGAACGGGATAGAGTTTGTCCGGCTCGGCGTAGTTGACCGGGCCAATCAACTCCCAGGGCGGGCGCTGAAGCGCCTTGATCAGGTTCAGTTCGTTGATTCCCTGTGGATGTTCACGAAGGATTCGCTCGATAGCAACGGACAGGTGTTGCACCTGAAATCCGAGCTGCTCTTCCTGCTGGATATCCTGATCGAGTGCCTGCCCATGTGAGCCCTGTAATTCGTTCATGGCTCTATCCTAAGCGACCTGATGCGATCAGGAAAGAGCCGGCATCGGGTTTGTTCCGTTTGATTGCAAGCGTATAATCGCCGCCCAATAGTTCCGATAACGTCCGACTCTGTGAATACCATCTTATGCCTGATACCAAAACCGCCACGTTCGATTCCGCCGCCTTTTCTGAAGCAGAGCGAAAGCAGAAGCACGAATTCAACAAACTACAGAAGCGTTTGCGGCGTGAAACCGGCCAGGCGATCGCGGATTTCTCCATGATTGAGGCGGGCGACAAGGTCATGTGCTGCCTGAGTGGTGGTAAGGATTCCTACGCCATGCTGGATATTCTTCTGGGCCTGCAGAAAAGCGCGCCCGTGGATTTCGAGCTGATCGCCGTGAACCTGGATCAGAAGCAGCCTGGCTTTCCTGAGGAGGTACTGCCGCAATATCTGTCGGGCCTGGGCATCGAATACCATATCGTTGAGAAAGATACCTACAGTATCGTTAAAGACAAGATTCCCGAGGGAAAGACGACCTGCGGGCTTTGTTCTCGATTACGCCGGGGCATCCTGTATAACTTTGCCGAAGCCCAGGGAGTGACCAAAATCGCCCTTGGCCACCATCGCGACGACCTGCTGGAGACGCTTTTTCTTAACATGTTCCATGGGGGCAAGCTGAAGTCCATGCCCCCGGTTCTGCACAGCGACGACGGCCGCAACACGGTCATTCGCCCGCTGGCCTATTGTCGCGAGAAAGACCTTGCCCGCTACGCCCAGCTGAAGGAGTTCCCCATCATTCCCTGCAATCTGTGCGGGTCCCAGGAAAACCTTCAGCGACAGGTGATCAAGGACATGTTCCAGGTGTGGGACGGGCAGCATCCGGGGCGGCTGGAAACCATGTTCCGCGCCCTGTGCAACGTCGAGCCCTCCCATCTGGCAGACAACTCGCTCTTTGACTTCCGGCTGGGAGAACGCAAGGCCAGCCCCGGATCCGCAGATGCGGTGGGGGAAGCGGAGCCAGAGCCCATTGATTACGGACGGCTTGACGTTCTGAACCTGTGAACCTAATGCGCGGCCATGTGGGTGAGGGGCAGCGTCCAGACTCCGAAACCGATCAGCAGTAGCCCGGCAATCTGTCGAAAATAAAGGTTGCCTTTGAGCCTGTTGATCCAGCTGGCAGCGTAGCCGGTGGCGAGCATTGACGGCAATGTGCCCAGGCCGAAAAACAGCATGGTTGCAGCGGCGTCTGGGACTGATGGCTGAAGCGCGGCCCAGCCCAGAGTGCTGTAGACCAGTCCACAGGGCAACCAACCCCAGAGGCTGCCCAGAACCAGCGCTTTCCAGGTGCGATCAACCGGCATCAGGTGACGCGTCAGTGGTGAGATGCGCCGCCAGACTGGCGCGCCGACACGCTCGACATAACGGATTCCCTGCCACCATTGACCCATGGAAAGTCCCATCACAATCAGCAGGCTACCGGCAATGGTACGCAGTATCGGGGCGACGCTGACGTATTGATCAGCTGCCCGGGTGCTCAGCAACGCGACCAGCGAAGCAATGGCGACGTAACTGGCAATGCGGCCGCCGTTAAAGGCAAACAGCATCAGGGTCTGGCGGCCTCTGTAGCCTTTGCCCACGGGTAGCGCCATGGAAAGGGAGGCACTGATGCCCCCGCACATACCAATACAGTGCGCGCTGCCCATAAGACCGATCAGAAAAGCGCTGGAATAACCGAGTACGAGTTCGCCTGCCATCAGGTCTGGTGATCGTCCTTGTCGTTTTTATCGGTTTTATTCGAACCTGCCTGTTGATGCGGCTGTCGGGCGTCGTCGGGAATTCTGTCTTCGTCGTCGTCGTACAGAATCCGGTGGGCAGGGCCCTCCAGGTCATCATACTGACCATTCTTTACCGCCCAGGAAAACAGCACGATGCCAAGCGCGACCAGAATAAGCATCACCGGAACCAGGATCATTACGATTTTCATAGGCTGACCTGTAGGGGTTCGGAAGTTTGTAAATCGGCGTTGTCATGGTGGGGCCGGGAATGCGCCTGCCGGCTTAATCTCAGGGCGTTCAGAACCACCACCAGCGAGCTCAACGACATACCGATGGCGGCCAGCCAGGGCGGCACAAAGCCGGCGGCAGCCAATGGCAGAGCCAGAACATTGTAACCCAGAGCCCAGGCCATGTTCTGCCGGATGATTCGCCGCATGTGTCGGCTGGTGTTCATGGCTTTCGGTAACTCCGTCAGGTGGCCGTTAAGCAGGACCGCATCGGCGTTCAGCTGTGTCAGGTCTGCCGCACCGCCCATGGCAACCGATACTCTGGCACCCGCCATGGACGGCAGATCATTCAGCCCGTCGCCCACCATCATCACAGAACGGCCCTCGGCGATTAAATGCTTGAGAACACCCAGTTTATCTTCAGGAGACGCCTGGCCGATCGCCTCGCCAATGCCAAGTTGCTCCGCCACTCTGGATACATGTGCCGAGCGGTCGCCGCTGAGCAGCAGAGTTCTTACGCCATTGTCATGCAGCGCCTGAATGGCCCGGGCCGCGTCCGGGCGCACTTCGTCATCCAGAATAAAGCGGGCGAGCCAGCGGTCTGCGGTGGCCAGCCAGACTTCGACGCCGCCGGATTTTTCAAAAGCCGGAGGCGGTGAAGATACCTGGCTTTCCACGAATTCCCGGTGTCCGATGAAAAGTTTCCGGCCCTCGGCCTCGCCGGATAACCCGCCACCCAGGTGGTTTTTGATGTCACTTGTCCTGGTGCTGGGGTAGGCCCTGAAAGCCCTGGCAATCGGGTGCTCGGATGCCTGCTCGAGGCTGGCGGCCAGGCGCAGGCACTGGTCTGCGGAAAGTTCAGCAAACGTTTCCGTGTGATTCAGGCTTAGCTCGCCCCGGGTCAGGGTGCCGGTTTTGTCAAACACGACTGTGTCGACATCGTGCATGGATTCCAGGGTGTGGCCACGGGTCGGCAAAAAACCCTGCTTGCGAAGACTGAGGGTTGCTGAGGTAATCGCAGTCGGCGTTGCCAGTGACAGCGCGCAGGGGCAGGTAACAACAAGCACCGACAGCATGATATCGAAAGCGTTACTGGCGCCTGCCAGCCACCAGCCCAGTCCGATCAGCGGGGTGATCATAAGCACCTGGCCAACAAAACGCCCGGCAAGACGGTCGGCCAGTTGTGCCACCGGGGGCTTTTCCGCCTGCACCCGGTCCAGGATGCGCAGTATGCCAGACAGCCGGGTGCGGGCACCGGCTCTGGTCACTCGCATTTCGAACGGGTGTTCACCATTGACGCTGCCGCCGTGGACCCGATCGCCCGGTTTGCGGGTTTCCGGCAGGTATTCGCCGGTAAGTGCGGCCTCATCTATGGTGGTCTGTCCACTGGTGATGATGCCGTCAGCCGGGAGCGTGTCCCCGGGCCTGATCAGTATTACGTCGTCAGCTTGAAGCTGGTGGATGGGCACCAGTTCAGTTTGCGTATCCGTGATCCGATTGGCCACTGCTGGCTGATAGCCTGCCAGACTGCTGCCGCTGAGCCCGGCCCGATAGCGGGCCTGGCTTTCGATAAACCGGCCAAGCAGAAGAAAAAATGTAAACATGCAGACCGATTCAAAATAGACCTCTTCGCCCCCAAAAACGGTGACCCAGGCGCTGGCGGCGTATGCCAGGCCAATAGCCGTCGCGACCGGAACATCCATGGTGAGATGTCTCCCGCTGAGGTCTCTCAGGGCATTGGAAAAAAACGGCCTGGCACTGTAGAAAACCACGGGCGTGGCGACCAGCAAACTGAACCAGCGGAAAAAATCGATGAAATCGGGGGACAGGTCGCTGACCAGCTCAAAGTAGAGCGGAAACGCCAGCATCATACTCTGGAAGGAACCTATACCGGCAACCGCAAGCCTGATCAGCATTGAGCGGTTTTCTGCCTTCAGCGCCTGCTCGGCATCATCCGCATGGTAGGGCCTTGCGTTGTAACCCAACTGATGGACAGCTATCAACAGATCGCTGAGCCTGGCCTGACTGGCATCCCAGATCAGCCGTGCCCGGCGGGTGGTGTGATTCACTGAGAACGAGATAACGCCGGGCTGTCTGGTCATGTGATGTTCAAGAAGCCAGATACAGGCAGAACAGGTGATCCCTCCCATCAGCAATGTGGCTTCCTGGCCGCCCTTGATTGGCGTTACAAAAGAGGCCTGTACCAGGGCGTGGTCCAGTTCCCGCATTCGGCTGATTTCCGGTTCCGTCAGTTTTTTCGGGGTGACGGCCGGCTCCGTGCGAAAACGATAGAAACCACCCAGTCCCTCAGCCTGAATGGTCTGGCAGACCGCCTTGCAGCCTTCACAGCAGAAATAGCGGGACTCTCCCTCGAGATCGAGTGTTATCGCCGGGGAGCCACCGGCTGGCTCCCCGCAGTGAAAGCACTTCCTTATACTCACCCGCGTTCGTCAGTCCGGCTATTCAACACAATCTCAGAGCGGGGAAAGCTGGCTTCGCCTTTCAGGCGCCAGTCGTTTTCCGGTCCCCGCAGATCGAAATACCAGCGGCCTTCGATCGGTTGATTCAGGTTGGCGGTGTACTGACCGTTGCCACCTGGCTGAAACTGGATCGTGCGGTCGTATTCCGCCAGGGTAGGGTGGAAGAGGTTAAGCACAAGGTAAGAAAAGCCCGCCGTTTCATCGTCGGCGTTCATGGTCAGGCTCACAGATCTTTCGTCAAACACAAAACTGGCCTGGAGCCCCATGGCGCTCGCGGTCTGGTCCCTGACTCTTTCCATGGCGATGCCGCGACCCTGCTTGGAGTAGTCGTCCGTAACCATGGAGCTATCAATGCTCAGCGCGACGGTGATCATGGAGATGCACCAGATGATGGCTGCACCTGGGAAAATCAGCAGAAACCAGAACCACGGCTGTTTATACCAGGGACTGATGGGTTCTTCATTATTCATAAGCGATTCCAGAATTGGGTCAGCGGTTAGGACCGATAAATCGGCTTTCGGTTTCCAGAACCAGAGACGGATCAGTTTCCGACGTCATTCTGAAGACAATAGTATTGCTGGAGCTGGCGACGGCCTCCGGGTCGACATCCACCACCGTTGGCAAGGTAAGGTACTCGCTGCTGTCTACCGTAATGACGGTATCCGTCAGGATCTGGAGGCTTTCCATGCCGGACGCCGAAATAGTGAAAGTCTGCGGAACCTCGGTCATATTGCCAATTCTCAGGGTGTAGGTATTCTCGATACGCCCCTGACCGTTGAACTTGAACAGCGCCCCTCGATCCCGTTCAGCGTCCAGCGTGGCAGGAACACGGGTCGCAATGGTGTAGCCCATGGCCAGCACCATGAAAACCAGCGCCAACCCATACCCCAGTGTGCGGGGTCGCATCAGCTTCGAGGGCTTACCCTCAAGCTCGTTTTCAGTGGTATACCGAATCAGGCCCCTCGGGTAGTTCATCTTGTCCATGACTTCGTCGCAGGCGTCGATACACAGAGCGCAGCCAATGCACTCGTATTGAAGACCGTCACGGATATCGATACCGGTCGGGCAGACCTGAACACACTGTCCGCAGTCAATGCAGTCACCCAGCCCCAGTTCTGCCGGATCGGCGTCTTTTCTACGACCGCCTCGCGGCTCTCCACGGTTCGGATCGTATGAGACAACCCGGGTGTCCTGATCAAACATTACCGACTGAAAGCGGGCATAGGGGCACATATACAGGCATACCTGCTCACGCATCCATCCGGCATTGAGGTAGGTTGCCACAGTAAAAAACCCGACCCAGAAGAAGGCCCAGCCAGTGGCCTGCAGCGTGAAGAGATCGCCTATCAGTTCACGGATCGGGTAGAAATAGCCGACAAACGTCAGGCCTGTTGCCAGTGCGATTAACAGCCAGGCAAGGTGTTTGGCAGATTTTTTCATAACCTTACTGCCGGAACTGGGTGCCTTATCCAGTTTCATGCGTCGGTTACGGCTGCCTTCTATCCGCTCTTCAATCCACATGAAAATAAACGTCCAGACCGTTTGCGGGCAGGTATAGCCGCACCAGACCCGGCCAAAGAGAGTCGTAATAAAAAACAGGCCGAAGGCGCAGATGATCAGTGAACCCGACAGCAGAATCAGGTCCTGCGGAAAGAAGGTGATGCCGAAGAGGTGAAACTCCCGGGCCGGGAGATTGAAGTAGATGAGCGGCTGACCGTCTACGGAAATCCAGACGAAAAGAAAATACATGCCCATCAGCGCAGTAAGGCTGACGTTACGAATTCTCTGAAAGAAGCCGCTGACCTCTTTCACATAGATTTTTTTCCGGCTGGCGTAAAGATCTACTGTTCCGGTGTTGTTTTTGTTGTCGGAGGTGCCAGAGGCCGGGTCAATCTGTTTGACCGGAATCTCACTGCTCATCGTTACCTCCCGATGATCGCCACTCTAAAGTCTGAAGCGGCTGTGGTCCTGCCCGGGCCCGGGGTTCGGGGCTCGGGCAGGTGAGTTCCGGGGCGCAGGCCCCGGGGACTTTCAGCTTATCTGGAAAGGCTGTAGACGTAAGCGGCCAGAATCTGGATCTGGTCCTCAGACAGGCGGCCGCTTTGCGCAGGCATCATGTTCTGACGTCCATTAACGACCGTGTCCCTGATCCAGTCATAAGTGGATCCGAAAACCCACTCATTATCTGTCAGATTCGGGGCCCCGATGTCCTGGTTACCTTTACCATCCTGTCCGTGGCAAGCCGCGCATGCCTGCATAAACACCTGCTCACCCTTTGCCGCGGCTTCGGAATCCTGTGCTCGGTCGCTATAAGCCAGAACATAGTTGACCACCTGATCCACCTGGGTCGGTGTCATGTTAGGCATGGTTCCCATGGCGGGCATAGCGCCGTTACGGCCGTTCTTGAGGGTATAAATGAGCGATTCAGGATCACCACCATACTGCCAGGCATCTGTCGTCAGGTTTGGAAAACCGATATTTCCCCGCCCTGCCGAGCCATGGCACACCGAGCAGTTGTTGGCGAAAAGTCGTTGGCCCATCTGCATGGCCTCTTTATTCTGATACAGCTCTTCAACCGGCGTATCACCAAACCGGGCATAAAGCTCACCATAGCGGGCATCCGCGATCTGTTGCTCTTCCTGCCACTGGTTGTGTTGGGTCCAGCCGAGCAGTCCTTTATAGTTTCCGAGCCCGGGATAGAGCGCGAGATAAATAAGCGCAAACACGCAAGAAGCCACAAACAGGTAAAACCACCATTTCGGCAGTGGGTTATCCAGCTCTTCTATGCCATCAAAGGAATGGCCCGTGGTGCGCTCTGTTTCGGTATCGGATGTCTGACCCTTTCGGGTGGCGTAAAGCAACCACCAGCAGCCAAAAACGGTACCGAGCGTGATCACACTGATCCAGATGCTCCAGAAGGTACTCATCGCTTTTTCTCCGTTTTTTCCTGTTCAAGAGTACGCTTTTCGACTTCCTCGTCGTCAAACGGCAGGTGGGCTGCTTCGTCGTTTGCGCGTTTGCGACGGGCACTGTAGGCCCACCAGATAATGCCGAAGAACATGGCCATAAGGACCAGGGTGTGTACGCCGCGTAAATCATTCACATCCATAGGATCATCGCCTCTCCGGAATCACGGTACCAAGCTGCTGCAGATAGGCGACCAGCGCCTCGATCTCGAACATGCCTTCCACCTGCCCGGATGCCTCTACAATCTGCTCGTCGGAGTAGGGAACCCCCAGTGTTTTCAGGGTTCTCAACTTGTCGGCCGTCTTGGTGTGGTCAACCCGGTCCTCGAATAGCCAGGGGAATGCCGGCATGTTGGATTCGGGCACCACACTGCGTGGGTCATAAAGGTGCTGGCGTTGCCATGCATCGGAATAACGGCCACCCACCCGGGCCAGGTCCGGGCCGGTGCGCTTGGAGCCCCACAGGAACGGGCGATCGTAAACGAACTCTCCCGCTACGGAATAATGGCCATACCTTTCAGTTTCGCTCCGGAACGGACGGATCTGTTGGGTGTGGCAAACATGGCAGCCCTCACGAATATAGATATCCCGCCCTTCAAGCTCCACAGCGGAATAGGGCTCAAGCCCTTCTACCGGAGTGTTGGTTTCTTCGTTGAAGAACAGGGGAAATACTTCAGCCAGGAAGCCGCCACTGATGGTCAGAAGAATCAGAACGATCATCAGACCAATATTTTTTTCGATAACGTCGTGTTTCATCAGATTCGTCTCCCGTTACGCTGTCTGAACTGCAGAACTCTGGTTCGGAACAGTCTCTTTCTGGCGCACGGTCATGTAACAGTTGTATGCCATGATTAACATTCCAAGCAGGAAGATTACCCCGCCGATAAATCGAACCAGATAACCCCCGTAAGACGCTTCCAGGGACTCAACAAAGCTGTAGGTGAGCGTGCCGTCCTCGTTAACTGCCCGCCACATCAGGCCCTGGGTGATGCCGTTGACCCACATCGCGACGATGTAGAGAACAGTACCAACCGTTGCCAGCCAGAAGTGGGTGTTGATCATTGAGGTGCTGTACATCTCTTTAACGCCCCAGAGTTTTGGAACCAGATGGTAAATAGCACCGATACTGATCATGGCCACCCAGCCCAGAGCACCGGAGTGGACATGACCTATGGTCCAGTCGGTGTTATGAGACAGGGCGTTGACAGTCTTGATAGACATCATTGGTCCTTCGAAGGTCGACATGCCGTAAAACGACAGGGAAACCACGAGAAAACGCAGAATCGGATCAGTGCGCAGCTTATGCCAGGCACCGGAAAGCGTCATCATGCCGTTGATCATGCCACCCCAGGAGGGTGCCAACAGTATCAGGGACATGACCATGCTGGCGGTTTGTGCCCAGTCAGGCAGAGCCGAGTAATGCAGGTGGTGGCCACCAGCCCAGACGTAGGTCGCGATCAGCGCCCAGAAGTGGACAATCGACAGGCGGTACGAGTAAACCGGGCGATTTGCCTGCTTGGGGACGAAGTAGTACATCATGCCCAGAAAGCCGGCAGTCAGAAAGAAACCAACAGCGTTGTGACCATACCACCACTGCATCATGGCATCCGTGACGCCCGCGTAGGCAGAGTAGGATTTAAACGCACTCGCTGGCAGCGCCATACTGTTGCCGATATGAAGCACGGCAACGGTGACAATGAAGGCCCCGTAAAACCAGTTGGCAACATAAATATGCGGGGTGCTGCGCTTCATGATGGTGCCGAAGAAAACCAGCGCATAGCAGACCCAGACCAGAGTGATTGCAATATCGATTGGCCACTCCAGTTCTGCATACTCTTTCGAGGTGGTCAAACCAAGTGGCAGAGTGATTGCCGCAGAAACGATAATTGCCTGCCATCCCCAGAACGTAAAGGCAGCAAGACCGTCTGACACCAGTCTGGCCTGACAGGTTCGCTGCACCACGTAGTAGGCCGTCGCGAAAAGCGCACTACCGCCAAAACCGAAGATAACTGCGTTAGTGTGAAGGGGGCGAAGGCGGCCGAAGTGAGTCCAGGGCAGGTCAAAGTTCAGGGCGGGCCAGTAAAGCTGCGCTGCAATCAGCACGCCAAGACCCATTCCCACAATGCCCCAGACTATGGTCATAATGGTGAATTGCCTCACCACCTTGTAGTTGTATGTCAGGTTTGCATTTGTCGTGGTCATAGCCTTACCAAGTGGGTTCGTAGTGGGGAAATTTCGGATGAATTATGGAGACCGGCACGGGTATTTACAAAGAGTAAGTGAGGCCCGGCGCTCTGCAAAATACGTCTAACTCAGTAATATTCGATGTATTATAGATTATTCACAGGCGCCCGTTCGACCTCATAAGACAAAAAATTATCCGCAGACGTCATGTTTTTTGACTGAGCTCAAAAGGAGCGCCGATGACGGTGATAAATGTGTACGAAAAAAAGCCGGCACGCAACCAAAGAAATAATAAAAATATTACTTTAGTTCTGGCCCATGGGGCGGGTGCGCCTGCCGATTCTGCGTTTATGGACCGTTTGTCCGGGTTTCTGGCTTCATCCGGTATTGCAACGATCCGGTTTGAATTTCCCTATATGCAGCGAAGGCGGCAGGATGGTCGTAAACGACCGCCAGACCGACAGCCAGTGCTGCTGGCGCACTTCCGTGAGGTTTTAAGGCAGGTCGGGGGGAGTGGCCGGGTTTTTATCGGCGGCAAATCCATGGGCGGTCGAATGGCCAGTATACTTGCCGCAGAGGCGGACATGGCCGGTGATCTGAGTGGCTGCATCTGCTTTGGCTATCCATTTCATCCTCCGGGTAAACCGGATAGCTGGCGGGTGGAGCATTTCGAGCGCTTTCACTGTCCGGTTATGATCATTCAGGGAACGAGAGATCCGTTTGGAAAGCGGAAAGAGGTTGAAGGTCATGAGGGCCTGTTCGATAACGGCCCTGACATTCATTGGCTTGACGGCGCAGATCACGACTTCAGGCCGCTCGCGAAGCAGCCTGAAACCCAGGACCGGATGATTGAAAATGCAGCGAAAGTGGCCGCGAAGTTCATGGCAGGAAGTCTCCGACAGCCAGCGACTAGTCAGGCCGAGTCGCCTGCCTGAAGAGTCTGGTTTCGCCCATTCGACTTGGCGGCATAAAGTGCCTTGTCCGCTCTTTGAAACAGGCTTTTGGCATCTTCGCCGGAAAACAGTGTGGCGGTACCTGCACTCAGGGTGAATTTTACCTTTTCGCCATTCTCGGCTTTGACTGCCGTCTGCTCCATATCTTCAAGAATACGTTGGCACAGGCCATAGGCGCCTTCTGCATTGGTTCCTGGTAGCAGCAGCGCAAACTCCTCGCCTCCAAAGCGGATGGCGACGTCTCTGGGGCGTTTGACATGTCTGCTCAGCACACTGGCGATATGTTTGAGACACTCATCGCCAAAATCATGACCCCAGCGGTCATTAACAGATTTGAAGTGGTCTGCATCCAGCAAGGCAAGGGTCAGGGGCTGTCCGGTTCGCCGCGCTTCGGCACAGAGTTCTGGCAGCAGGTTGTCCATATGGCGTCGATTGTGAAGACCTGTTAACGCATCGTTCAGGCTCAGGACTTCCAGTTGTCGGTTGGCCTTTTCCAGTTCGTGCATGGTGGAGCGCAGTTGAGTCGTTCGCTCATGCACTTTTTGCTCAAGTTCAATCCGGGCGGTGTGCTCTACGTCCAGCAATTTCTGATTGAGCAGGCGCCAGCGTTGCACAATGGCGTAGTTCAGGAGCAGCACCTGAGTACCAACGGCAACCTGCATGAAAATTTCCTGTGCCAGGAAGTCGGCGATGTAGCCAAAGGCGGCGAGGGCATAAATCATGGTTCCGGCCAGCATGCCGGACCAGGCCAGGACGTACCATTTGGCAGGCGAGTAGCCCTCGCGCCAGCGCATCAGGCCGGTTATGAAAAGGCTGGCAACGATGGCCAGGCCGATAGCGGCATTAACCACGATGGACAGACTGTAAGGAAGCACAAACGCCAGCAGGGCAAGTGCGCCACTAATCCCGGCCTGGGCTTTGAGTAGACGGGCCGGAAATGTGCCCGGGGTAATGTCCAGAAATGAGCGGCCGAACAATGTGATTGACATTGTGCACACGGCAATCAGTACCGGGATCGATGTATTGGCAAACCCCGTGCTGTTGGGCCAGAAATACTGATTTGCAAAACCGCCCATGGCAAACAGAAACATTCCCAGTGAAGCCATGTAAAATGCGTTGTGGAAGTAATAAACCGTTCCTGAGGTGAGAAAAAGCAGAAGGTTAAAAATTGCAAAGATCGCCAGCGCGCCATAGAACAGCCCGTGTGCCAGTGTCAGGTTGTTGCTGTCGGTGATGATGGCCGCCGGTGTTTTCAGTGCCAGGGGCACATTCAGCGCGCCATCACTCTGTATCCTCAGAGTCAGCGACGCTTTTTCGTTTGCACCAAGCGTGACGGGAAATAGGTAATATCGGTAGTCTATGCCCCGCGAAAGAAACGGGTGCTGATCTCCGGTCGTGATCTTTTTATCGGCTGACTGGTCTGATATCCAGAAGCTGATCTGATCAAGCAGCGGATAGCTTAATTTCAGATACCACAGGTCACGCTCGTCTGCGAGATTTTCGACATTGATCCGGACCCAGTAAACCGATCGGGTCTGGCTGAAGACAAGGTCGCTACCCTGTGCCGGGGTCCATCCCGGGTCAGCCGGCAACTCTGATGGGTCGGTAGCGTTGTGCATGGGGTGCCCGGGTGGCGCAGCCAGGAAACAGACATACTGCATCAATGCCTCCCTCTGAGCAGGATCACTGGCGTCTATGGTCGGGCAATGGCCGGTCTCCTGGGCCAATACCGTCGCCGGAGTGCCCAGAATGATCAGAAGTGCAAAGCTAAGCAGGCAGCGCAGGTAGGGCATCGTCGGAATCTTTGCCAAAGTTGAACAGTGTAGTGTAGCTAATCAAGGGGGCTTCTTTTGTTAAACAGTTTCAAATTTGCCGGGCATGTCTGCGCCATTTTCGGGAGCAGCTATTAATATGGAACAAATAGTGGCTTTCTGCCGTCCCGGATTCGAAACCGATGCTGGCCGGGAATTAACCGACGCGGCTGCCCGAGTCGGCGTGTTTGGCTATTTTGAGCCAGGCCCGGCGCCCGGGATTCTGACGTTTAACCTTCCCGGGCCGGCTACCGCGAAGAATCTTATGGCGGCTCTGCCCGTGGATGACCTGGTCTTTGTCAGAGACTGGTTTGTGGTGATTACAGATATTCAACTTCCGCGGGAGGACAGGGTTGGCGCGGTTGTTGAAGCCTTGCGTGATTCCGATGTAGTCCTGCCTCATTGTAGTCGGGTCGATATCCGGCTGACCGAGACCAATGATGATCATGATCTGGCAAATTTCGCCCGAAAGTGGATGTCGCCACTGTCGAAAGCGCTCAGGGCCGCTGGTCAGCTTGAGCAGGACCCGAAAGCGGATGCGCCGGGAAGGCTCGAACTGTTGTTACTGTCTTTCGAGCGCGTCATTGTTGGTGTCAGTATTGCCATGAACCGGGCTCAGTACGTCAGTGGTATTGTCCGGTTGCGCCTTCCCGACGAAGCGCCCAGTCGATCCGCCCTGAAACTCGAGGAAGCCTGGAAGGTGTTCCTGCCGGCGGAGCGAGCCCTGGATTATCTCGGGGGTGGCAAGCAGGCGGTGGATCTGGGTGCCGCCCCTGGTGGCTGGACCTGGCAACTGGTGAAACAGGGCATGCTGGTGACGGCGGTTGATAACGGGCCGATGAATTCACAGTTGATGGCTTCAGGGCAGGTGACCCATGTGAAGGCTGACGGTTATCAGTGGCTACCGAAACGCCGCGTAGACTGGATGGTGTGCGATATTGTCGATCATCCCAGGCGAACTGCGGCGATGGTCGTCGATTGGCTATCGGGCAACCTGTGTCGCTACGTCATTTTCAATCTCAAGTTGCCAATGAAAAAACGGTTTGACGAATGGCTGATCTGCCGAGAAATTCTGGAAAGCGGCCTGGCCAATAGTGACAGGGCGTTCCGGATCAGGGCGCGCCATCTCTATCACGATCGTGAAGAAATTACGTGTTTCATCGAGCGGCTTGATTGAACCCTGATTAGTCAGAGTGTTTCAGGACCGTGATAATTTCATCCCGGTCCATCATGGGTATCAGCTCAGCCATCAGGGATTTGCGCTCTTCAGACCGCTTCCAGCGCAGCCAGTCTGTCTCAGAGCGCCAGTTAGCGAGGGTAAAGCGATGATTGCGATCGCTTGAATCAACCAGACTTTCGCCGGATACAAAGCCGGGCGCACTGATAGCACGCTGAAGAATCCTGCGGGACCTTTCTTCGTATGCGAGTTCCAGGGATTCAGCAATATGGCGTTCAATCAGCACCCGAATCATTGTTCACCTCAATTATTTAGACAACTATAAACAATAATTTAGCACGTATTTTCGAAAAATCAGCTGAAATCAGGAGACCGGTGTGAGTAAAAGTGTAGGTGATGGTCAACACGACAGCGCGGTCGAGAATGCAGGCGAGCGCAAGTGGAACGACGAAATGGATGCCAGGGGACTGGTCTGCCCGGAGCCCGTGATGATGCTGCATGGCCGGATTGCAGACCTGAACGAGGGCCAGGTTCTCAGAGTGATCGCAACGGATCCCTCGACAACCAGGGACATTCCCCGTTTCTGTCAGTTTCTGAACCACGAACTACTTGAAACTGAAGAGCAGGGGGGAGAGTTCGTTTACCTTATACGCCGGGGGGGCTGACTCTGCCAAGGTGGTTCAGGAACTGGTCCCGATTCATCTCACCCAGTACCCGGGCATTGACGGATTCCATGCCATCAGGACCGTAGAAAAGAATGGCTGGTGGGCCGAATAAGCCGAGCTCATCCAGCATCGCCTGCTGTTCCGGGGTATTGTCCGTCATGTCCAGTTGCAGCAGCGTGAAGGGTTTGAGTGCGTCGGTCACCTGAATATCGCTGAATACATTTCGCTCCATAACCTTGCAGGAGATACACCAGTCTGCGTAGAAATCCAGCATTACGGGTGTGTTGTTGCGGCTGGCGGTCTGAAGCTTTTCCCTGATGGCTTCCGGCGATTTCACGCGAAGAAACTCAGCGTGGCCGGCTGGCAATTGCGATGCTCCGGATCCTGATGACGCAATCAGTGGGTCCAGGGGTCGCAGTGGGTCGTTGGCGCCGGTAACAGCTCCTGCCAGAAGTGCGATGCCATAGGCAAACATGACCAGACCAAAACCCTTGCGGGTGCGCCCCCATCCTGCCTTCGCCGCGTCAAACGCCCCCAACTGAACGCCGGTAATGGCAACCAGAAGCCCCCAGAGAGTCAGTGCCAGCCAGGCCGGGACCAGGCGTTCTACCAGCCAGATGGCAACGGCCAGCAGCATGATGCCGTAAAAGGCCTTGACCACGTTCATCCAGGGGCCTGTTGAGGGCAGCAGTTTGCGCCCACCGACCGCAACCAGTATCAGCGGAATGCCCATGCCAATCCCAAGCGCAAACAGGGCAACGCCTCCGACCACGGCATCCTGGGTCGTGCTTATGTAAAGCAGGCTGCCTGCCAGCGGCGCAGTCACGCAGGGTGAAACGATCAATGCAGACAGTGACCCGATACCAAAGATGCTGAAAAGCCGCGTGCTGGTAAGACTCTGGCTGGCATCATTCAGCGGCTCGCGGATAAACCGCGGTAGCTGAATTTCGAACAGGTTGAACATGGAGAGCGCGAACAGCACGAAAAAGCCCGCGAAGACGCCCAGGACCCAGGGCGACTGCAGATGCGCCTGAACGTTGAAGCTGGCGCCCAGTAAACCGGTAATCACGCCCGCCGCTGCATAGGTCAGTGCCATGCCCAGCACGTAGCTGACGGATAGCAGCAAGGCATGGCTGGTTGACTGGGTGTTTTTTCCGGAAACCAGCGAAGAAATAATCGGGACCATGGGCAAAACGCAGGGTGTAAACGTAAGGCCCAGGCCGAGTAACAGGAACAGGCCGGCTATTACCATGGTTGACTGCTCAGCCAGAAATCCGGCCAGCCCGGTTGCCGTAGAGGTATCAGAAGTTGCACTGCCGCCGGAAGCTCCTGACCCGGTGGCGGAACCACTGTAAAAAAGCACATCGCGGGTCTGCGGAGGGTAGCAGAGTCCCGCTTTTGCGCAGCCCTGGTACGTCACTTCAAGTGCGGCTTCCGTGGTTCCCGCAGGCAGGGTAACGGGCACTCTTGCCTGCACGGGGTCGTAAAACACGGTGACCTTGCCAAAATAGTCGTCTTCAGTATCGGTGCCGCGGTAGGAAAATTCGGGTTCGCCCACGATGACGCCTTCAGTCTGGCTGACAACAGACACTCGCCCTTTATAGAGGTAATGCTCCGGCGCGATGCTCCAACTGAGGAGCACCCCATCGGCTTCATTGGTGTAGGAAAACGGCAGGGCCTCGTCTACCGGCAGAAACTCGGTGCTCTGGCCAAACAGGTTGCTGATCCCCTGGCCATAGCCCGGGGCCGAGAGGCTCAGAAGGGCCGCCAGAAATGCCAGGCAGCGCAGCGCGCGTGTTGCAGAAAAACCTGGCGGCGCTGGATATCTGGCTTTTATCATCAGTAGGGTACCGTTTTTGAGCATCTGTTAATCCCGTATGAACAACCGGCATGCGCGCCTTCACTCTGCGTGGAGGATGCGCCAATCGTGGTCGTGGACCGCCTGTGGACACGCTTTCACCGCTGAAGTTCCCTCTGGTATTAACCGCGTGAAAGTCGCACAATGGCCGTCCCATGACTCACGACCCGAATGATCTTATCATGCTGTTCAATGACCTGTTCCGGGAGCCCTTCTGGACACTCCTGGTCAAAGGCGGCGAAGAACCCGAGTACGTGCCTGCAGATAACCACGATGGTTGCGCTCAGATTATCTTTGCCCATGACTATTATGCCAGCGCTTTGCACGAAATAAGCCACTGGTGTATCGCGGGTGAGGAGCGGCGCACACTGCGGGATTATGGCTACTGGTATTGTCCTGACGGGCGAAACCGTTCTCAGCAGCAGGCCTTTGAAGCCGCAGAAGTGAAACCGCAGGCTCTGGAGTGGCTATTCTCGGCGGCAGCCGGGTCACGATTTCACATCAGCCTGGACAACCTCTCGGGTGATGGCGCGGTTGATGAAACCGCATTTCGTTATAATGTCCAGAGCCAGGCGGACCTTTACCTGACTCATGGCATGCCGGGACGCGCCGAAACCTTTTTTCGCGCGCTTATGACATTTTACGGAACATCCGTTCAGACACCGAGGTAGATTTAGCCCTTATGACATCTGACGCACGAGAATCCGGCAAGACCCTGTTCAAAGATCTGAATCTTGACCAGCGAGTGCTTGATGCCATTACCGATATCGGTTTCAGGTACTGCACGCCTATCCAGGCAGAGACGCTTCCCTTCACACTGGCATGTCAGGACCTGATCGGTCAGGCGCAGACCGGCACGGGTAAAACCGCCGCCTTCCTGATCACTGCGATCCAGAGCATGCTGGAAACGCCGATTCCGGAGCAGGAACGTTTTGCCTCCGAGCCGCGCGTTCTTGCCCTCGCACCCACCCGTGAACTGGCCATGCAGATCGCTAAAGACGCGGAACAGCTCTGCGGCTATACCGGCCACAATGTGGTAACGGTGGTTGGTGGCATGAATTACGACAAACAGCGGGATCAGCTGCAGAACGAAATCGTGGACATTCTGGTTGCCACTCCAGGTCGTCTGATCGACTTTCTCGGTTCCCAGGACGTCTTTCTGGACCAGCTCGACATACTGATCCTGGATGAAGCCGACCGGATGCTGGACATGGGGTTCATCCCGGACGTCAAACGGATAATCCGCAAATGCACGCCCAAGGAAGAGCGCCAGACCCTGCTGTTCAGTGCAACCTTCAATCAGGACGTGCTGAATCTCGCGTCCATGTGGACCACCAGAGCCGAGTTCGTGGAAATCGAACCGGAGCAGAAAACCGCTGAGCGGGTAGAGCAGACGGTTTACCTGGTGGGCGAAGACGAAAAGCTGCCGGTTCTGGTGAATTACCTCAAGAATCCGGACGTTGAAAAAGCCCTGGTCTTCGCCAACCGCCGGGATCAGTGCCGGGATCTGGATGAAGATCTTCGCAATCAGGGGGTAAAGGTTGCGTTAATGTCCGGTGAGATCGCCCAGAACAAACGATTGAAAACGCTGGAGCAGTTCAAGGA
>Ga0136557_1001123_pt1 | contig 18246 bp, 12 predicted proteins | sample AntRauTorckE6832_FD_104796 | JGI IMG/M metagenome (GOLD analysis project Ga0136557, IMG submission 104796) | Saline lake microbial communities from Rauer Islands, Antarctica - Metagenome Torckler E6 #832 | ecosystem: Environmental > Aquatic > Non-marine Saline and Alkaline > Saline | place...
ACGATAGCAAAAAATCCGGTAACTATTCAGGAGCACCCCATCTTGTCCCATTTGAGCCTTCTCGAATAGCACAAGTATGCTTCAAAGTCCCAAATGAGCCAATATAATGCACTCTTGAACAGTTACAACTTGGTGGTTATGCCAATTTGGTGCTCCCACCTGAATAGTTACAAAATCCGATTGACAAACACAAGAAGGCACTATACAACAACTGACAATTTTACATGCCGAACTTCACCTCAATAGCCGCATACAACAATCACAAACATTGCTATTGCTGATTACCAACCAAGCTCAGCTCGAAGCCTCATGGGTCTATGAGTTGGGCTTTGGTGATAATTAAATTTCTATTTACGCGCTGAAAAGGCCTTCTTCTCTCACACAACTCAGCACACAACACAAGAGAGACAGGCCGCAACCAAACAAACAGCTTACTTCAGATGACTGATAAAACGTTAATTATAGCAGAGAAACCCAGTGTCGCATCCGACCTTGTCAAGGTTCTGCCCGGCTCCTTCAAAAAAAACAAGACGCATTTTGAAAGTCCTCGATATGTGGTTTCTTTTGCGGTCGGCCACCTTGTCTCAATATGTTATCCCGAGGAGATCGACGCAAAATACCAGAAATGGAATCTCAAGGATCTCCCTATTCTGCCTGAACATTTTCCCCTGAAGAGCCTGCCGGACGGCAAGGGCCAGCTCAACGCTTTGCAAAAGCTGATACGCCGTAAAGATATAGACGAAATCATAAATGCCTGCGATGCCGGCCGCGAAGGCGAACTCATATTCAAAAACATCGTACGGTATGTTTGGAACAGCTCCGTTTCAAAAAAATCATTCAAGAGGTTGTGGCTCCAGTCAATGACCGCGGATGCCATATCCAAGGCCTTCGAAAGCCTCCGGGAAAACGAGGAGATGCTCAGCCTTGAAGACACAGCCCTGTGCCGATCGGAATCGGACTGGCTCATAGGAATCAACGCCACCCGCGCGCTGACCGGCTTTAATTCGCGCCACGGGGGATTTTTTCTGACACCCTGCGGACGGGTACAGACACCAACGCTCTCACTTCTTGTCAAGAGGGAAAGCGCGCGGAGAGAATTTACCCCGCAGACATATTTCAACCTCATCTCCACGTTCACCTACGACGACATCTCCTATGTGGGCAAATGGATTGATCCGGGCTTTTCCGCCAATAAGCAACAGCCCGAACGCAAACAGGATCGTATCTGGGAAAAAGCCAAGGCAGAAGCAATCATCGCCAAATGCGTCGGTCAAAACGCTCAAGTAAGTGAAGAAACCAAACAGTCGTCCCAGAAATCGCCGCAACTCTATGACCTGACATCTCTGCAGCGGGAAGCCAATGGCAGATTCGGTTTTTCAGCCAAAAACACGCTCAGCATTGCCCAGGCGCTCTACGAACGACACAAGGTTTTGACCTATCCGAGGACCGACTCCAGGTACCTTCCTGAAGATTATGTCAAAACATCACAAAAAACAGTGCAGACCCAGAAAAACTGGAAATTTTCCTCATTCGCGGAACAGGCACTGAACAACGGTTACATAAAAAAAGACCGGCGAATTTTCAACAACGCCAAGGTTACGGATCATCACGCTATAATCCCAACCACCGTTCTGCCGAAAAATCTTTCCGAAGCGGAGGGAAAGATCTACCTCATGGTTGTCCAGCGCTTTCTTGCCGTTTTTTTCCCCCCAGCCCAGTTCCTCATCACTAAGCGGCTTTCAGTGGTTGAAGAAGAAACCTTCATCACCGAGGGGAAAATCATGCTTGAAGCAGGCTGGAAAGCTATTTACGGCAATCCCGCCGCCGACAAAAAGGAGGCTGTCCTAAAGCCGATTCCCGACACCAGCACCGTGCTTTGCGATGCCATAGAAGAGCAGGAAAAGCAGACCACGCCACCACCGCGCTACAGTGAGGCCACGCTGCTCTCCGCCATGGAAAATTCCGGAAAGCTGGTTGATGACGAGGAACTCGCTGAAGCCATGAAAGAAAGAGGGCTGGGAACGCCGGCAACCAGAGCAGCTATCATTGAAAAACTCATCAATGAAAAATATGTCGTGCGTGAAGGCAAAGACCTCACGCCGACAGGCAAGGCCTTTGAACTGCTGGCACTCCTCGATGCCATGAAAATCGATGTCCTGGCCTCGCCTGAGATGACCGGTGAATGGGAATACAAACTCAACCAGATCATGCGGGGCGAGCTGACACGGGAACGCTTCATGAAAGAGATACGGGAGCTGACAGCACATATAACTTCCCAGATTGCCAATTTCGAGGAATCGGAAGTGCGCACGGAGGCCTCCTTCTCCCCGGTCAACGGCTTACGCTTTTATGCCTCTCCAACCGCCTACCATGCCGAAGACGGTTCAATCAATATTCGCAAAATACTGGGCGGCAGAATCATGGAAGACAGTGAGATTGTCGCCCTCATTGAGGGAAAGACCATCGGCCCTTTTGCCAACTTTCTCTCGAAAAAGGGCAAACCGTTCAGCGCCTCGATAAAGCTCACCGATAATAAGGTTGACTTTATTTTCGCCAACGCCACCGACGACCTCGACATCGACAGTATCAAGCAACAGCCGTCACTTGGCACATCTCCGGTTGACCGGACCAGTGTCTTTGAAACACCGGCGGGCTACATGTCGGAATCAGCACTTGACGGGGACGACAAAAATGGGCTCAAAATCAGCAAAATAATTCTCTCACGGGAACTTGCCCCGCACCTCATCTCCCAGCTGCTCAACGATGGTAAAACCGAACTGATAAAAGGTTTCATATCCAAGAAAAAGCGACCTTTTGATGCCTATCTTCTTTTGAATAAAAATGGTAAGATCAGTTTTGAATTTCCACCACGTAAGTCAAAATCAGCTAAGAAAAACAATGCTGAATAAAACGTTACTCTCAAATATTTTTTTGATTACCAACAAAACTCAGCTCGAAGCACAAGAGGGCAAGGAGTCTGCGGTGTTATTTTCATAGGTATCTGCAGCCCGGCAGGCTCCTGGGTCGATCAGCTGAGTTTGGTAAGCAATCAGCAATTTTTTTGTCACACCTTTTCAGAGAAAAACATGAAAAAACTGAAACAACAGCATAGCGCCACGTCCGGTCTTGAACTGGCAACCAGCTGCGCCAAAATCGCCTCTGACGCCAAAGCGGAAGAACTTATCGTCCTTGATGTCGAAGGTATATCTTCATTTGCCGACTATTTTGTTATTATGAGCGGCAGATCGACACGACATGTCCAGGGTATCGCTGAATCCATAGAAAACGCTCTCTGCACTAAAAGAATCAAGCCATCCCACACAGAGGGGCTTCAGGAAGGCATGTGGGTTCTGCTTGATTTCGATGATGTCGTGGTCCACATTTTCTATTATGATCATCGTAGTTTTTATAACCTCGAAGGACTCTGGCACGATGCCAAAAAAGTTGCACTTCCAGAAGAATAAAGATTGCGGTTACCTTGAAAAAGGTAGATTGCCTCATTACCCACTTGTACAGGTTAAAAAACGATCATGCAATATTTAAGCACCCGCGGAGGAATTTCGCCCATCCCTTTCAGCAAAGCGGTTATGATGGGTCTGGCTTCAGACGGCGGCCTGCTGCTGCCGCGCAACATTCCCAGAATAGGCAAGGAAACCTTTGATACATGGAGCGAGCTCTCCTACCCTGAACTGGCACTTGAGGTAATGACGCGCTTCATCGGCGATATACCTTCGAGCGATCTGCGCGATCTTATCAAAAAATCCTACAGCGGCTTTAGACATCCCGAGGTAACGCCACTGGTGCACCACGGCGGCCTGCACATCCTTGAGCTTTTCCACGGTCCCACCCTGGCATTCAAAGATATCGCTCTGCAATTTCTCGGCAACCTCTTTGAGTATCTGCTGGAAAAAGAAGGCAGCCATCTTAATATTCTCGGAGCAACCTCCGGAGATACAGGCAGCGCCGCAATCTATGGTGTTCGCGGCAAAACGCGCATCAAAATCTTCATACTCCATCCCCATAACCGCATAAGTCCGGTTCAGGAACGGCAGATGACCACTATTACCGACAGTAATGTCTACAATATTGCCATCGAAGGGGATTTTGATGATGGCCAGGCCATCGTCAAGTCGATTTTCAGCGATCTTGACTTCAAAAAACACTATCATCTCGGTGCGGTTAACTCCATCAACTGGGCCCGGGTTCTGGCCCAGGTTGTCTACTATGTTTTCAGCGCCCTGCACATCATCAAGCACGAAAACGATAAGGCCATGGACTTTGCCATTCCCACCGGCAATTTTGGCGATATCTTTGCCGGATACATCGCCAAGCACCTTCTTCCGGAAGGAACCATCCACCGGCTCATTCTGGCCACCAACACCAATGACATCCTTGCCCGATTCGTAACCACGGGCGACTACTCCAAGGCGGAGGTCAAGGCCACATCGAGCCCTTCCATGGATATCCAGGCAGCGTCCAACTTTGAACGCTACCTCTACTATCTTATGGACAAGAACCCGGACAGAACCTCTGAGGCCATGCGCAAATTCGGGGAAGAGGGCAAACTTGATCTCAGCAGCTGCCGTGAGAAGATCAAACGCGATTTCGCCGCTAGTGCAGTTTCGGAGGATGAAGTAGCCGCCACAATCCAACAATTCAGCCGCGAACACGGCTATCTCCTGGACCCGCATACAGCCATTGGTGTACGGGCCGGCCTGCAGCACCAGAAAAGCAATATACCCATGATCTGCCTTGCCACCGCCCACCCCGCCAAGTTCAGCGATATGGTTAAAGCGGCAACCGGTATTGAACCGGAAACACCAGAGGTCATCAAGGATATTTTCACCAAAGAACAACGCTGTGAAATCATGCCGCCAAAAATCGACAACGTCATGGACTATATCAAAAACCATGCCCTCACATCAGACGATGAATGACAACAACTATGTAAACAGGGTGGAGGAATGTTGTACATTCCTCAAAAACACACTTCCATACACCCCGCAGACCATCATCCAACTGGGCACGGGGCTTGGTGACTTCGGCAGCAGAATCACGACGGAGTACACTCTTGCCTTCGACGACATACCGCATTTCCCCCGTGCAACGGTCACCGGTCATCGGGGCAATCTCATCCTCGGCACACTTGATGGACACAGGGTCGCCGTTCTCCAGGGACGATTACACTACTACGAGGGCTATACAACCAAAGAGGTGGCGCTGCCGGTGCGCGTGCTCTCACTTCTTGGCGCCCGCAATCTCATTGTAACCAATGCCGCCGGGGGACTGAACCCGGCCATCCGTCCCGGCTCCATCATGGTCATAAACGATCACCTCAACTTTCTTGGTGAGAGTCCGTTGCGAGGCCCAAACGTGGACGGCTGGGGGCCGCGCTTTCCCGATTTTTCCCAGGCCTACGACCTGGATCTTATACAAACAGCGCTGCACTGCGGTAAAAAATGCAATATAGAGAACATGACAACCGGAGTCTATGTCTGTATCCCCGGCCCAAACCTTGAAACGCCGGCTGAAACACGGTTTCTACGCCAATCAGGAGCTGATGCGGTGGGCATGTCCTCTATCCCGGAAATACTGGTGGCACGCCACGGAGGACTGAACGTGCTTGGCCTTTCCGTGATCTCCAACGTCAATGACCCGGACAATTTTCAGGCAATAGCCCTGGATGACATCATCGCTTCAGCCTCCCGGGTGGTCCCCCGCCTTGAAGAGCTCATCGCCTGCATCGTTGCCACATTATAAAGACATCATTTTTATGACAGCACCACAACCAGACACCCTCTACGCAGGCAAGTATGTCCTGCCGACCAACCGGCAGCAGGATGTTATTGACAACGGCGCCATCGCCGTGGCCCAGGACACTATTGTCGCCGTCGATACGCTTGATGCCTTGACCAGCAGGTATCCTGGAACAACGGTGATTCGCGAGAAACACGGTCTTATCATGCCGGGCCTGGTGAACAGCCACACCCACGCCGCGATGTCCTGTTTTCGTGGTCTTGCCGATGACCTTCCGCTGATGACCTGGCTTGAACAACATATTTTCCCCATAGAAGCCAGGCTCACCGCCGATATGGTGTACCAGTCCACCCTGCTCTCCATTGCCGAGATGATCCGATCGGGGACGACAAGCTTCTGCGATATGTATCTTTTTTCCAAAGCCGTTGCCCGTGCGGCAGGGGACTGCGGCATTCGCGGTTGGATCGGCGAGGTTCTGTATGATTTCCCATCACCCTGCTATGGTGAGCTGGAAGAAGGCATTGCCTACCTCAACGAACTCATCGACGAATATACGACACATCCATTGGTCAACATCACCGTAGACCCGCACAGCATCTATACCTGCTCACCCGACCTGCTGACACGCCTGGAATCTCTGGCTGCGGAAAAGGAGACCCTCTTTGTCATACATCTCTCGGAAAATCAGGCGGAACTTGATACCTGCCGGCAACGCTACAACTGCACGCCGGTTGAGCATCTGCATAACCTGGGATTGCTTTCCAGCAACACCCTGGCCTCCCATTGCGTAACACTGTCAAAAAGCGATATGGAGCTCCTCAAAAAGCATAGGGTCAGTGTCGCCCATTGTATCGAATCAAACATGAAACTTGCCTCTGGAATCGCCCCTGTTGTCGCAATGCTTGAACACAACATCAATATCTGCCTTGGTACCGACGGCAGCGCCAGCAACAACGACGTCGATATGTTCAGCGAAATGAACAGCGTTGCCAAGATGCACAAAGTGCAGTGCATGGACCCCACGGTAATGAGCGCCGAACAAACCCTGAAGGCGGCAACACAGGGAGGCGCGCGTGCCCTTGGCGCAGAGAGGCAGATCGGCGCCCTCATGCCCGGCATGCAGGCCGATTTCATAGTGCTCGACCTCGATCAGCCGCACATGGTGCCGTTATTCAATATACCCTCTCATCTCACCTATGTTGCCAGGGGCAGCGATGTACTCCACTCCTTTGTCGCCGGCCGACAACTCATGAAGAACAGGCAGCTTCTCACCATCGACGAAGACAGGCTGCTGACAACAATGCGATCGATGTCCGAGGAGATCCTCCAGCTGCGCAATTGAGGAAGGCAGAGGCCTATGGAAAATATCTTGAGCAAAAAAGCGGCAGTCTGTTGTCAAACTTGACTTTACGGGCGTACTGCTCTACACTCAGCATCCTAGAATCTTTTTTTGTAACTGCCTGCAGGCTGATCGCGAGAATCTCCAGCACCCTGCAAGCGGTTACAAATACCGGGGTAGTTACATTACGTCGCTTCCCCCATAAGTAGTTATGTTTTTATATACAAACGCACTGATGTACATCTAAACCTATGCAGAGGTAACATTATGTTTGGACTTGGTATGCCGGAACTCATCGTGATTCTGGTTATTATTGTAATTATTTTTGGTGCCGGCAAACTTCCAGAGATAGGTTCAGGAATCGGCAAAGGCATCAAAAATTTCAAGGAAGCGACAAAACACCAGGAAGAAGAATTAAAGAAGAAACTTGACGATGAAGACAAGGACGAAAACAAGGATGAAGGCAAAAACAAGGACAATTCGTCCTCGTAGCCGGCCGGACACGTTTTTTTTCGCACAACAGCAAAAAGCAAGGCAGGAGGATACAATGTTTGGACTAGGAACTCCGGAGCTGGTGGTCATTCTGGCCATTGCATTTCTTATATTTGGCGGTAAAAAACTCCCGGAAATAGGATCAGGCCTTGGCAAAGCCATTACTTCCTTTAAAAAGGGAATAAGTGATGTTGAAGAAAGTGGTAAGGAAGTCGTCGACGGCATTCCCGGCGTCAAGGAAGCCGGCGAAGTAAAGGATACAGTCGACCAAGTCAAAAACCTCGGCAAGGGCATAAAATAGCTTCAACAGGACGAGCAGGGCAAGCCTGGAAAAATCCATGCTCTCTGCTCGCCCTCCGCACTGCACTTTCTCACTCTCTTTAGTCTTTTTGCATTTCTTTTCCCTCCCTGTTTTTTTGCAAAAGTAAATTCCACTACTCCGATTAACTCCCCCCGGAAAGGGCTCAACGCCGCTATGCCGGGCTATTCAAAAACCAGAACGCATCGACAAACCATATTGACTTACCTTTTTTTTCATGATATTTCTTTTTGTCTGTTCTGCAGTGTAGCACATCATCGTGTTTCACCTTAGGGCCCGCTGAAAATTAACTCCACGTTTTGAGGCACAACTGCAATCTCCCTTGCGGCGATCCACAAACGGCAAAATCCTCAAAAGAGCGCTGCTATTCCTGCAGTTTTGCCGTCCGCGGCCTACCGCAATTTACGTCACATTCGCACTTCAACTTTGCGAATGTATTTATGAGCGGACCCTTAACTGGCCGGAAGTACCCACCAGGTAACCCTTCTGCCGCTTTTTCTGCCCCCCTCGGCAGTTTTTACTATACTATCAGGAGACATCATGTGTCGTTTAGCTTTAAAAACAGCCAATGAACCGTTTTCACCGTACTCGGTTCTCACAGCCATGGAGGCCATGAAGGAAGGTTATGACGGGTCGGGCCTGGGCCTTTTGCTGCGTGGCCTGGAATTTGAGGATTTCAAATATAACCCACGCTTTCCAATCCTTTCGGGAATTGCCCATTCTAAGGCGGCGGAGTACCGCCTGGATGATTATATGGATTCCCACGGCTACGAGCTCAAATATGACCACCGTTTTTCCATGCAGAAGGGACTTATAAACCTTCCGGATGGCTACCGATATTTTCTACGAGCATATAGAATGCCCGAACCATTTAAAGAAAAATCTCTGGAGGAACGCGAGACCGAACTGGTCCGCGCCCGCGTCGCGCTGCGCCGGATTGGCGAAGAACACAACGACGATCTCAGCGTTTTCTCTTTTTATCCAGATGTTGCCATGATCAAGGAAGTCGGCTGGCCGCTCCAGATAGGCGATGCCCTGCGGCTCCACGATGGCCAGATCAAATCGCGGGTCTGCATGGCCCAGGGCAGGCAGAACACCAATTACGGCATCAATCTCTACGCCTGTCATCCCTTCTTTATCCAGGGAATCGCCACCATGACCAATGGCGAGAACACCGCCTTTGTTCCCATTCGAGATTGGCTGCTCGGCCGGAAAAAGCCGGGATATATCGGATACCAGAGCGACTCCGAGGTATTTGCTCATATCCTTCACTACACACTTAAAGAATTGAAGCTCCCCCTCCAGGCCTATAAACACATAATAACACCACTGAGCAACCGCGAGCTGGAGGACCACCCTCAGGGAGATTTTCTCCGCGGCCTGCGTAATACCTGCAAACGGTTGATCATTGACGGGCCCAATGCCGTCATTGGAACACTGCCGGATGAGACATGCCTTTTGGCCATGGACCAGAAAAAGCTGCGCCCGGCAACCGTCGGCGGCCGCCCTGGTAAATGGGCTATAGCCTCGGAAATGTGCGGCGTCGATGCCCTGGTGCCGGATCGCGATCCTTCACTTGATTACCAGCCCATGCGTGAACACACAGTAATAATTCCCCCAGACAGAAAGGAACTGACAATATGGTCTCAGCTCGATCCGTATCCGTTACACCAAGCAGCGTAACCTATAGCGACTTCCCCTGGATCATCACCCACCGTGAGGACAGGTGTACACTTTGTGGCCACTGTACTGCCATCTGTCCTCAAAACGCTATCTATCTGGCACACCGGAGACAGAGGATCCCTAATCTTGATGTTTTCGGGAAAAAGCGGCAGAATGAATACCGTAATTTCACCGGTATCCGCCAAAAAACCACCATGGAAAATCGCTGTATCGGCTGCGGTATGTGCGAAATGGTATGCCCCAACGAGGCCATATCTCCGCTTCTCAACACCAATGAAAACAGATCGGTCTTTTTTCATAACCGTCAAGGTGAACCCTACAAGAGAGGTGGCCGACGCAATGCCCCGGGACCAAGCCTGCTTGATCGCATCATGTTCGACCGCATCTCCATGCTCTCCGACCCGGCACTGGACGCAGGCAGACACGAATTCAACATAACCACCTCGCTGGGCAGAGTGCTGCCCCCTGAGGAGTTTCTGGAAAAAACTCTCAACGGTGGCTGGATTCCGCCGACCAGGGAAATATTTCCCTTTGTCATCGGCTCCATGTCCTTCGGTGCCCTTTCACCGAACATGTGGCTCGGCCTTCTACAGGGCGTTGCTTACTGCAATGAGGTCCTGGGGATTCCCGTTGTTATGTGTACCGGTGAAGGAGGCTGTCCGCCATGGGTTTTGAAGAGCCCCTACCTCAAATATATTATTCTTCAAATAGCTTCCGGCTATTTTGGCTGGGATGAAATTATCCGCGCCATTCCGGAAATGCAGTGCGACCCGGCGGCCATCGAAATAAAATATGGCCAGGGCGCCAAACCAGGCGATGGCGGACTCCTTATGTGGTACAAAGTCTCCAAGCTGATAGCCAGGCTGCGCGGCGTTCCCGAAGGAGTTGACCTTCCTTCGCCACCGGTTCACCAGACGCTGTACTCCATTGAGGAGAGCGTCATGAAAATGATGCAGACGCTGTCCACGGCTTTTGGTCATAAAGTTCCTGTATACCCGAAGATATCCGCATCAACATCCGCCAAATCGGTGCTTAACAACCTTGTGCGCAACCCCTTTGCGGCTGGCATGACCATCGACGGCATTGATGGTGGGACGGGCGCTGCCTATGATGTCTCCATGAATGCCACGGGCCACCCCATTGCTTCAAACATTCGTGAGTGCTACCTGGAGCTTGCCAAGCAGGGCATGCAAAACGAGATCCCCCTCTTTGCGGCGGGCGGTATCGGCAAAAACGGCAATGTCGCCCAAAACGGCATGGCCCTGATCATGCTTGGCGCCTCTGGTGTCCATATCGGCAAATACATTATGCAGGCCGCGGCAGGCTGTTTGGGCAATGAGAAAAACCGCTGCAACGTCTGTAATCTCGGAATATGTCCAAAGGGTATTACCAGCCAGAACCCGAAACTCTACAGAAGGCTTGATCCCGATCTTGTGGCCCAGCGCGTGGTCGATGTGTTCATGTCCATACGAACCGAGACCAAAAAGATAATGGCCCCCCTCGGCAGATCTCAGAGTCTGCCGGTGGGAATGTCCGATGCCATAGGCATCAATGACAAGGATGCGGCGGAACAGCTGCAGATCAAATACGTCTGTTAGCCGGTAGCCGGCCGGCAATGCACTGTTTTTTTATGTAAATATTTGTTGTTTCCGAATGTTTTACACCCCGGAAATTTGAACGTTTATTGACCATAGTGGCTGACTGCACAGAGTTGCGCCATATAAGTGAAAAGGAGTTATAAGTGACTACTACCGTTGTAAAAGGCCTCGATGAACAGGGGCAGCGTATTAGCTCCATGCAGGTTGAGAAGCTTATCCGTGAAGCGGCAAAGAGTTCCTCAAAACTGGTTCTGGAAAGCTATGGCCAGCATAATATAGGTATTCGCCTAAAAAGAGAAGGTGGACTCGAGTTGCAGCTCACCGGTCCGGCCGGCCAGCGTCTCGGCTGCATGGGCATGCCCGGCACTACCATCACCTGTGAGGGCGCGGCTTCGGATGATGTCGGGTATCTCAACATCGGTGCCGAAATAACCGTCAAGGGCAACGCCACCAACGGTGTCTGCAACGCCATGGCCAACGGCAAGGTCTATATCGGCGGTTCCATCGGGGCCCGCGGGCTAACCATGACCAAATGGAACCCCGATTATGAGCGTCCCGAGCTCTGGGTACTCGGCTCCACCGGTGACTCCTTTGCCGAGTTCAACTGCGGCGGTATCGCCGTAGTCTGCGGTATCGAAGCCAAGAATCCCGACAATATTCTAGGCTATCGCCCCTGCGTCGGCATGGTTGGCGGCACCATCTTCTTCCGCGGCACAATCGACGACTCCTTTTCCAAAACAGCCGGCAAGCTGCAGCCGCTCGATGATGACCAATGGCAGTGGCTCCGCACCAACATCCCGGAGTATCTCGAGAAAATTGAACGAACCGAACTGCTGGAAGAGCTCACCGAACGCCAGCAATGGCAATGCCTTATCGCCGTAACACCCCAGGAAAGAGCGCTGATGTTTTCCGGCCCCATGCCCATGGCCGAATTCCGCAACACCTTCTGGAACCACGCCTTCGGAGGTGGTGATCCGCTCCGCGATCTTGCCCCGGGCCTTGACCGCAGTGCTATTGAAGCCATTGTCACCGGTGAAATGCGCAGGTTTAAACCCTGGTGGGCCAACAGCGAAAAGGCCGCCCCCTGCACCTACTACTGCCCTATTCATATCCCCACGGTGGATCGCCTCCGCCTGATTCGGGAAGGCCGCATAAATGAGGCCTATGAGCTGGTACTTGGTTACACGCCGCTGCCCGGTTCCGTATGCGGTGCGGTGTGCCCTAATCTCTGTATGGAAAACTGTTCCCGTCGCGGCGTCGACCAACCAATTGAAATGCAGGTCCTGGGGCGAGCCGTCAGCCGACACAAGCCCCCGGAAGTTGCAGAATCGCTGGGAAACCGGGTGGCAATCATCGGAGGAGGCCCGGGTGGTATGAACGTTGCCTGGCAGCTTGCCCTAGCCGGTGTCGAAGCTCACATCTTTGAAAAGGACGAAAAGCTCGGCGGCAAACTCGCCCAGGTTGTCCCGTGGGAGCGCCTTTCGCAGGCCATCTGGGATGAAGAGATACGACGCTTTGTGGAAACGCCCAACATCCACACCCATCTCGGTGTCGATATGGGCAAGGCCAAATTTGAAGAGCTGTGCAACGATTTTGACTACGTTGTTGTCGCGGTCGGTACCCACACCCCACGCAAACTGCAGTTTCCCGGAAGCGATCGGGTGATCGCCGCCCTTGACTTTCTCAAAAGCGCCAAAAGCGGCCACGCCGCATCGCCGGGAAAAGATGTCGTTGTTATCGGGGCCGGCAATGTGGGCTGCGATGTCGCCTGTGAGGCATATAGATTAGGGGCAGAAAACGTAACGCTGGTCGATATCCAGAAACCGCTGGCCTTCGGCGTGGAGAAGGAGGCGGCGGAGAAATACGGCGCGCGCTTCCTCTGGCCGGTGACCACCAGGGAGGTGACGGAAGAGGGGCTCATCACCAATGACGGCACCTTGATCCCGGCACAGACCGTCATTATCTCCATCGGCGACGTTCCCGCCCTGCCCTTTCTTCCCGGCTCCGTGGAAACCATGACAGTCGGCGGTGCCTCCTGGATAAAAACGGATGAAGCGCACCGCACAAGCGATGCCAAGGTACTGGCCATCGGCGATGTCGAGCGGCCCGGCCTGGCCACCAATGCTCTGGGATCGGGCAAAACAGCCGCGGAATATATCCTGGCACAGTGCAAGGGGACTGACTGGAAGCCATTTACCAAGGAGGTCATCCCCCAGCAGGCCCTGACCATCACCCATTATGTACCCGAGGAGCAGGAGGAAACGGAAAAGAATCAGGCGGACAGATGCCTCTCATGTGCCTCATGCCGTGACTGCCACCTCTGCGAGACAATCTGTCCCACCGGCGCCATCAGCCGGAAAGAGCTTGAGCAGAACGTTGTTGCCGGTTCACCGATCCAGGCAAACTATGAATACATCTCCGATGACAGCAAATGCATCGCCTGCGGCTTCTGTGCCGATACCTGCCCCTGCGGAATCTGGACAATGACCCCGTATTAGGAGAGCTGCTGAAGGGCACAGGAGCCCTTGGCCCTTCCCTCTTATTTGCTGCGCAAGTGGCACAAGATTATACGAAAGCCGGATTAACTGTGCGAGAAAAACTGATAGCTGATTTTGCAGCCAAGATAACTCGCTCTCCGGATACATGTTGCCCTGAGGATATTCAAAAGCTTCAAGAGGTAGGCCTTTCGGACAGAGATATTGTCAGTCTCGTGGAAATTGTCGCATATCAGAACATGAGCACGAGGATAATGGAATCGCTGAGTACCGTTGCTTAAAGGGAACCAGATCTCCTCAAAATTGTGACGAAATTCACTCGGCAAAATGTCCATCAGGCTGGACGCGGATAACAGGCGAGGGGCAGGACGAGTTTGGTATAATCGGATCTGTTCCTGATCTGTCTGTCAGTCCGCTAAAACACCCACTCCTGGTTTCCCGTCACCATCAAGCCAGCCGTAACCGCCGGCGATCCTGCGGGCAAGCATTCGAAAGGTCGGCAGCATGTTTCCCACCTCAGGCACAACCGCCCGCAGCGGCTGCCCCCTGCTCTCGGTAAGCGCAAATCTCCAGATGAACGGCCAGTTCCACTGCGTATGACTCCGATGGTTTGGTGATGGTATCTCGGTGAAGCGCAGGTCGACCACCCTGATTGTCTCGCCATCACCTGGCATGACGCACCACCACCCTTGGGAAAACCACTCGATTACTGCGAAGCTGCGGCTGCCGCGCAGAGATTCGACGTTTTCGGCAGATTTCGGAATGAAATGAAACTCGATATTGTCCTCACCGCCATCGAAAACCGACCAGTAACCAAGGATGTAGCCACCTGGTACCTCGGCGAGATGGCGCCACAAGAAGGTGGTAAAGGGGCCTGCGGTGGTAAGATGACGTGTCACTTTATAACCGGTCTTATCAATGGCATCGCGAAACTTTCTGTCGGCTGTGGACAGGATGGTCAGCGACCATGCAATATAGAAGGTGGCCAGAGCAAGCATTGCCATATTTACCCGGACATGCCGGGACCGTTTGCCAAAACAGACGTAGAGCACGCCAACGAGGAGCGGCAGGGTAAACAGCGGATCGATGATGAAAAAATTGGCCGGCCCATAGCCTTTCCGTGACAGTGGCGCCAGCAACTGGGTCCCATAGACGGTAAAGGCATCGATAAGGATATGGGTGAGGTAGATGAGAAAGGCCCCCCAGCATGCCGCCGCATAGGTCATCTTTTTTTTGAAAATGTATCGCTGCAACAGCCAGGCCGTTGCCAGCGTACCAAACACCATAAAAAAAACGGAATGAGATTCCCCGCGATGCCAATAGAGTCGCTGTACCTGGTCGAGCAGCGGATAGACTATAATATCCAGGTCGGGAACGGTGCCGATCACCGCCCCGGCAAGCAACGCTTTCGGTCCGAGCTGTTTATGCCAACTCAAATGGCCGACAACTGCGCCTAATGTGGCCTGGGTTACTGAATCCATTGTGTCCAACTGCTCCAGGTACAAGAATTAGCCGCTCAACAACTTGAGCGGCATATGCGACATATGGCAAATATATATCCGATCTGCAAAAAGACAATTCAGTGATCGTTAGCAGATATTTCGCAGTAGCTTTATCCAGTCAGGCCGGGACCATCATGGCTTCTCGATACTCCACGATATCCTCTACCGTCAGCACAACCATATCATGCTTCTCCGCAAAGGTAACAATTTCGGGAAGGCGAGACATGCTGCCATCAAGGTTGATCAATTCACAGAGCACCCCGGCCGGTGCAAGGCCGGCAAGTTTCATAAGATCAACCGTGGCTTCGGTATGACCGCGCCGTTCCAGCACTCCACCGGGCCGAGCTCTTAAAGGAAAGACATGACCGGGATGACAGAGATCCTCCGCCCCGGCATCTTCTGCGACAGCTGTTTTTATGGTGGTGACTCTGTCGGCTGCGGATACACCGGTGGTCACGCCTTCTCTGGCCTCTATTGATATGGTAAAGGCAGTCTGGTTGGCACTGTTGTTATTGGCGACCATCGGGGGGAGCCCAAGCTTTTTTACTCTTTCATCGGTGAGGCAAAGACATACGATTCCACTGCATTCACGTATCATCAACGCCATTTGCCGCGGCGTCAGGTGTTCAGCGGAATAGATTAAATCCCCTTCATTCTCGCGGTCCTCATCATCAACGACAAGAACACCTTCACCCGCAAGCAAAGCTGCAAGTGCTTTTTCCACCCGTTCGGTTGCATTACCGAATTGGCAGATCGGTCCCACTAAACCGGATGTGCTGCCTGGTTTATCGGCCTTTAAACTACCTCCCATTTCCTTGTTTTTTATGATGCTGCTTGAAGAGTAAGGTTCTGTAGACTGATTCATGGTAATCCTCCTTTCATGTTACCAGAATCAGGGCGCAGGAGTATTCACGGACATGCGGATGCATGGCCTGACAGCTCCTGGATCGGCAATACTTCCAGGTCGCTGTGCTATCCTCTCCCTTCCGGACTCTGACCGTCGGCTCTGGAATCTCACCAGATCTGCTGGTCCCCGCTGCCGGGCAGCGGGCGCTCGCGGGCTTACCACTTGTGGGATCACCGCCGGTGGGGAATTTCACCCCGCCCTGAGAATAGTTTGCGCATTTTAAGCGCTCCAAAATGTCAATGCGTGCAGTCGGATTCTTCTAACCGTACGCATCCAAGCATTGCCGATGTTCTTTATGAAGTCAAGTAAAATTACACAAATTCCTGTCCTCTCCTTCATGTTGAAAATGCTCAGCCTGCCCTTTATACATGTTTAAACGGGTAGCCTCGAGATTTGGATCGAATTTTTGAGCGGGCCCTAAGTTCAGTACCCCCTTGACGGGTGTAAGGTCGAGATCTTACACTATGCTGGTAAGCGACCGCAGGAAGGCGCTGAGCGCGTCATCCGGGACAAAGGGGCAGCCATATAATGGCATCATAATCTCATTGCGACTTCACAGAGGCTATGGTACGTTCCACACCATTTTTTTTGCCGTGTCCATTGATATACGGCTCATTTGAGAAAGAGTATGATTGAAGCTTCAAATATATCCCTCGCCTATGGCAAGCGTATCCTTTTCAAGGATGTGAATATCAAGTTTACTCCGGGCAACTGCTACGGTCTGATTGGCGCCAACGGTGCCGGGAAATCAACGTTTATGAGAATTCTTTCCGGACACTATGAGCCGGATTGGGGAGAAGTCTTCGTAAGCGGCAGGAAACGTATAGCAGTGTTGAATCAGGATCAGTTCGCCTTCGATGAGTACACAGTTGCCGAAACTGTGCTCATGGGGCACACACGTCTGCATGAACTCATGGCCGAGCGGGATGGCCTTTATGCTAAAGCCGAGTTTACCGAGGACGACGGCATCCGCAGCGGCGAGCTCGAGGCCGAGTTTGCGGACATGAATGGCTACGAGGTGGAGTCGGAAGCGGCTGTATTGCTCAGCGGTCTTGGTATAGGTGAAGAGCTTCGCGACAGGAAGATGAAGGAGCTTGAAGGTGGTGAAAAGGTACGTGTTCTTCTGGCCCAGGCACTGTTTGGCAATCCTGACATCCTGCTGCTCGATGAGCCGACAAACAACTTGGACAGGAAGTCCATAGTCTGGCTGGAAGGTTTTCTCGAACGATTTCAGAATACGGTTATCATCGTCTCCCATGACCGGCACTTTCTCAACCAGGTCTGCACCCACATGGCAGACATTGATTACAACCAGATCAAGATATATGCGGGCAACTATGATTTCTGGTATCAGGCCTGCGAATTGTCGAAACAGCAGCGACAGGATGCCGACCGTAAAGCTGACACCAAGGCAAAAGAGCTGAAAGAATTTATCGCCCGTTTCTCTTCCAACGCATCGAAAGCGAGACAGGCAACATCAAGGAAAAAGCTTCTCAATAAACTGGAGTTGGAAGACCTGCCGGCATCATCCCGTAAATACCCCTATATACTTTTTAAGGCCGACCGACCATGTGGGAATGTCATCTTGGAAGTACAGAACATTACCAAGCACATCGATGGAACAAAAGTCCTCGACAACTTCTCTCTGGAGGTAAATAAGAAAGAGAAAATCGGCTTTGTCGGTACCAACAGTGTGGCCATAACCACTCTCTTTCAGATCCTTGCGGGTGAGCTGCAGCCGGATAGCGGCACCTTTCGCTGGGGGCAGACCATGTCTACCTCCTATTTTCCCAAGGAGAACAGTTCATTTTTCAACAGTGACAGGACACTTGTCGACTGGCTTGGAGACTATACACCGCCAACCGAGGGTGAAAGTTATGCCAGAGGCTTTCTTGGTAAAATGCTTTTCTCCGGTGACGAGGCATTAAAGAAAACCAGTGTCCTTTCCGGCGGGGAAAAGGTGCGATGCATGTTGTCGCGGATGATGCTTAGCGACGCCAACGCCCTCATTCTGGATGAACCCACCAACCATCTCGATCTTGAGTCTATTACTTCGCTCAATAACGGTATGAACGCGTTCCCCGAAATCATCCTATTCTCTTCCCACGACCATGAACTCATGGCCACCGTCGCAACCCGAATCATTGAAATCAC
>Ga0136557_1001124_pt1 | contig 18230 bp, 13 predicted proteins | sample AntRauTorckE6832_FD_104796 | JGI IMG/M metagenome (GOLD analysis project Ga0136557, IMG submission 104796) | Saline lake microbial communities from Rauer Islands, Antarctica - Metagenome Torckler E6 #832 | ecosystem: Environmental > Aquatic > Non-marine Saline and Alkaline > Saline | place...
AAGGCGGTCTACTCTCTGCTGCACTGGTCGTCAAGTTACCCTGCCCAGCCGTTAGCTGGCACGCTGCCCTATGTAGCCCGGACTTTCCTCCCCTGCATGTCTGTTACCAGTGTGCAGCGGCGATTGCCTAGTCTACCAAGCGCGCTAGTATAGCAAACTTGTGACGATTTAGGGCAGCAAATTTTGACTTATTTTTAGCGGTGATTTATACAAAGTTTTGAGGGACTATAAAGTCTGTATGACTAAACCCATTATCCTTTTGTACAGGTAAGGCTAACCAATGCGCCATTGGATGATGCTCAGCTAAATAGTTTTGCAGAAAATCAATTGTACTAGCTGCTATCTGTTTATCTGTCTGAGCAGCATTGTCGTGAATATGATTATAAATGACACTATGAACGTCTAGACCACGCGATTTTATCGCCTCTAAGCTAAGCAAAGTATGGTTGATGCTGCCCAAGCGTCCGGAAGTGACTAAAATAACCGGATAGCCTTGTTTAGCAATATAATCTAAGGTTAATAATTGCTCAGTGATTGGCACTAATAAGCCCCCTGCCCCTTCTAAAAGCACTACCTCATAATCCGCTTGCAAAATTTTTGTAGCGCTTGTAATCACATCAGGACTTAATACTTCATTGGCAAGTCTTGCAGATAAATGCGGTGACGCAGGTTTCTCATAACGATACGGGCAAGTGGTACTATCAATATCACACGGCTGTAGCGGAATCCCCATCAGCTGACGATGGGTAATAATATCATCGGCAATTCCCATTTTTCCGCTAATTAAATCTCTTGCGACGCCCGTTTGCACCAGCTTTTGGGTAATGACATTAACGCCGTGCTGCATCAGCGCTTTGGCAATCATACCGGTTGCATAAGTTTTGCCGATGTCGGTATCGATACCAGATATAAAGAGCACGCTCATCATTAATCCTTTCGCGTTAAATAACTACTGACCACTTTTAATAACGCTTGGCAAAGAGTGGTGAGTTCATCATCGGTAATCACATAGGGCGGCATAATATAAACCAATTTCCCAAATGGTCTGACCCAGATGCCGTTTTCAATCAGTAAGGATTGAAAGACTGGCATATTAACGGCGTCGTGTAGTTCGATTACTGCTACAGCACCTAAGCAACGCACTTCATTAATACCCTCTAAACTCGCAGCTGGTGCAAGTTGTTGCTCCATTATTGTTTGGATATTTGCTGTACGCGCTTCAATATCATACGACACTATTAAATCAATTGAGGCACAAGCAACGGCACATGCCAGCGGGTTACCCATAAAGGTCGGACCATGCATCAGTGACGGGTAATCACTTTGACTAATCTTATCGGCAATAGTGCGCGTGCATAAGGTCGCGGCAAAAGTCATATAACCGCCGGTCAGTGCCTTACCAATCGTCATAATATCAGGGCTAATAGCAGCATGCTCACACGCAAATAACTTGCCACTACGTCCGAAACCGGTGGCAATTTCATCAGCAATCAGCAGTACCTCATGCTCATCACACAATTGGCGTAAGAGCTGCAAATACTGAGTACTATAGAAGCGCATGCCGCCTGCGCCTTGAATAATAGGCTCGATAATAAATCCTGCCAGCTTATCGCTATTGTTAACAAAAAACTCCGTTAACGCCTCATGCTCACTTTGGGTTAAATCACGCTTAAATCCCATTGGTGGCGCTGCGACAAAATGCTGCATCGGCAACTGATTACCATATAGGCTATGCATACCATTAATAGGGTCGCAGACACTCATCGCATGCCATGTATCGCCGTAATAACCTGAATGGGTCGAGGCAAATTGGCATTTTTGCGGACTTTTGGCAGCAATTTGATATTGCAATGCCATCTTAAGCGCAACTTCTACCGCGATACTGCCACTATCGGCATAAAATATCGCATCCAGTCCGGCAGGCACAATTGACAGCAGTTTTTTGCCCAAGTCTATCGCTGGCTGATGGGTTAAACCACCAAACATGACGTGCGCCATTTTACCCAATTGTTCAATCATCGCCGCATTCAATTTGGGATGATTATAGCCGTGCACGCTTGCCCACCATGACGACATACCATCAATCAGGCGCGTACCATCTTCAGTAACGATATAAATACCTTCGGCACGGTCAATCACGATATTGGGATAAGTCGGTGGTAGGCTGGCATACGGATGCCAGAGATGTTGCTGATCAAAATCGTTGGTTGATACAGTTGTCATATTTTATTGACCAGTAATGCGTTTGTATTTAGACATCAAATCACTTTCGGTTTCGATATGATTGGGATCATGAGGAATACAATCGACAGGGCAAATAACCACGCATTGCGGCTCATCGAAATGACCGACGCATTCGGTACATAAGTCAGGGTCAATCACATAGATATCATCGCCCTCTGAGATGGCTTCGTTTGGGCAGGCAGGCTCACACACATCACAATTGATGCATTCATCTGTAATTAACAACGCCATAGACTGCTCCTTTTTTTTATCAGGCATTTCTATTTATTAAGAAATACGCAATCTAACACAGATACGCGACCTATTTATTACCGAGCTTTTGAATAAAAGCTGCAGAGACACAAGGCGGTACAAATTTTGTCACGTCACCGCCGAGCTTAGCAATTTCGCGAATCATGGTCGACGAGATGAATGAGTAATTCTGTGAAGGCGTCAAAAATACGGCTTCAAAATTTTCATCAAGCTCGCGGTTCATATTGGCGAGTTGAAACTCATATTCAAAATCTGACATCGCACGCAAACCACGCAAGACAGCAGTGGCATTCTTTTCGCGCATAAAATCGACTAGCAAGCCCTCAAAGCCTATAACGGATACCTGCGGCAAATCAACAAATACGGTCTCGACCAAAGCCACACGCTCTTCAAAGTTAAATAACGGCTTTTTATGGTGACCAGATGCCACGGCAATCACCACCTCGTCAAATAATTTGGTCGCGCGCGTCACTAAGTCCACATGACCATTGGTAATGGGATCAAAGGTGCCAGGGTATAGAATCTTGGTATGCAATTTTGAAGAAGTAGCAGAAGAGCTCATAGCAGGACCAATGTGGTTGGTGATAAAATAATAAGCTATATGCTAGCAAATTTTATCCAAACTTAATACTTATCTGCTACATTTGTCCTAACAGCGCGGCTACATTTGCAGCAGAAGCTTTGTTACAATAGCCAGTTCGACTCATCTGTTTAGCATTTATAAAAAATAACCCGCATTTAAGGGTTAGGATGAGGAATTAGTAAGACTAGAAATATAGGGACAAGATATATTTAAGCAGTCCTTATGGAGACATTATGTCAAAAAAATCAAAAAAACCGGAAAATCAAATTTGTGCCAATAAAAAGGCTCGTCATGAGTACTTTATTGAAGAGACATTTGAGGCAGGTCTGTCGTTACAAGGTTGGGAAGTTAAAGCCATTCGCGCAGGCAAAATGACCATTACGGAAGCTTATATTATTTTTCGTAATAATGAGGCATTCCTATTTGGCGCGCATATTCAGCCGCTACTATCCAGCTCGACGCATGTCAGCCCTGATAGTATCCGTACCCGTAAGCTGCTGCTTAATCGCCGCGAAATCGAAAAGCTAATGGGTGCAGTCAACCAAAAAGGCTATGCCTGCGTGCCATTATCCTGCTATTGGAAAAACTCGCTGGTAAAATGTCAAATTGGCTTGGCATTGGGTAAAAAACAGCATGACAAACGTAAAACGCTTAAAGACCGTGATTGGGAACGTGATAAGCAGCGTGGTTTTAAGAAGGATTTAGATTAAAGCCCTCTTTCAACAGATTGGTTTTAATCTTAAAAAAACGGACGATTCAGCATAATGTTGAATCGTCCATTTTTATTTATTCGATTACTCTTATTTATTAATTTTCAAATAACTGGTGCAATTTCTGTCGTTTGTGATTGTTGATGGGCGCGACGTAATTGACGTACACCATGGGCAATCAGACAAGCTATCCCGACCCAAATAAGACCATAACTATAAATCATCGCCGATTCAAAAGGATTGCCCAAAACGGTTATTGCTAAGATAAATAGTAATGCGGGCTCCAAATAACTCATCATGCCATAAACGTTCATTGGTAGCATTTGACTGGCATCGACGTTGGTTTTCATGGCCAGCACGCTCATAACGCCGAGTCCTACCAGCATCGCAATAAAGAACCCAGAGCCGCTGACTAAGCTTAAACTACTTGGGGCAATAAAAAATAAGTACGCCAAAGCAAATGGTGCGAATATCGTTAAATCAACCAACAACCCAGTCACCGCACCAATACCTTGCAAACGGCGCAAAATATAATAAACAGGATAAGTACCACATACCCATAGCGTTGCCCAAGAGACGCTTTGCGTACGTACAATCTCACTGCCGACTCCAACTGCGGCAAAAGCAACCGCCAACCATTGTAAGCGACTTAGTTTTTCACCGAAAAATACACATCCAAATACCACCATCATCAATGGAAATAGGAAATATCCCATCGCGGTTTGTACGCCCTGCCCATTGACGGGTGCCCACATAAATAGCCAAAACTGACTTAAGAATATCGGTGTAGGCAATAGCAACCACGCCCATTGTTTCACAGAGCATAATGCTTTTAGTTTATCCATATGCAAACCTAAGCGCCCGCTAATAAGCAAATATCCTATCAGTGCGGCCCACATCGCTAGCATCCGCCAGATAAAAACTTGTGTCCCTGATAACGGTGCTAAAAAACTGCTATAAGCATACAGTACGCCAAATAATACGTTGGATAAGACTGCTAGTGCTACACCCATCATTAAAGTACGCTGCTGTACGCTGCCTTTGGTCCACATTGCTGGCATCGGGAAACGTGACAAAGTCGACGCTACAGTATTGGTTGGGGTTGAAGTAGACATAAAGCACCTTTATTTGCATGAGCAGTGAGAACACTATTTGATAGAGATTATTATCGTTTTCTAATATATAAAGCTTAGTTTATAGCTAGTGATTGTGAAAAAATCTCTATATTTATCTTAATATGAATATATTTATCTTATAGTCACCTATATTACTAATAATTTATTACTTTATGATTTATAGTGATAATACTTCTATAGTAAGCGAATTGTAATCATCCTCTGTTAATGTCTCTACCTTAAAGCGAAACCCTATGAATCAGTCAGTAGACAATACCGACAAGTCCATTTTGAATTTGATGCAAGATGATGCGACATTGCCCTTAAAAACCCTTGCAGAACACGTCAATGTGTCTATCGCTACGGCTCAACGGCGTGTGCAAGCGCTGATAGACAATGGGGTGATTACTAAGCAAGTGGCTATAGTAGACCCTCATAAGGTTGGTTATAGCTTGACGGCGGTGGTGATGGTAGAGATGGAGCGCTCCAATAACTCTATGCAGCATCGATTTGAGCGTTTGATGAATGCCCAGTCGCAAGTGATGAGCTGCTATGAAGTATCTGGCGATGCTGACTTTATGCTTATGGTGAGTGCTAAAAATATGAAGGATTATCATCAGTTCACTCGCAATTTGCTCACTTACGAAAATAATGTACGTAATTTTAAGAGTCAGTTTGTGATGAACTTTACTAAGAGTGGTACGAAGATTTATTTAGATTGATATCTGCTTTTTGCCTAATTGCTATCCATAGATTATTCTGCGCTATCAATAACTTATCGCTAATACGTTTATTACATCATGAACGTTATTCATGTTAAAATGAGCGCCTTTAAATTAGCCATCAACTACCGTTATCTATAATGGCTATTATATATATGCATTTTTTCTGATTTTCTGATTAAGGTTATCCCATGTCTGCCGATACCATCGCCCGCACCGCCTTTAAACAAGGCACCAAACCCCTTTACGACTACGACAAACATTGGGCAAGCTGCTACGAGCCTGCGCCTTATTTGCCGATGAGCCGCAAAGAGATGGATGAGCTTGGCTGGGATGCCTGTGACGTCATCATTATCTCGGGCGATGCTTATGTCGATCATCCAAGCTTTGGTATGGCGATTATCGGGCGCTTACTAGAATCACAAGGTTTCCGCGTCGGTATCATTGCTCAGCCAGATTGGAAAAGTAAAGATGCCTTTATGGAACTTGGCAAACCTGTCTACGCTTATGGCGTGACGGCGGGCAACATGGACAGCATGATTAACCGTTATACGGCTGATCGTAAGATCCGTAGTGATGACGCTTATTCGCCGGGTAACGTCGCGGACAAACGTCCTGACCGCGCGGCTATCGTCTATAGTCAGCGCTGCCGTGAAGCCTATCCTGATGTGCCAATTATCTTAGGCGGCATCGAAGGCAGCCTACGCCGTATCGCGCATTATGATTATTGGTCAGATAAAGTACGCCGTAGTATTTTGCTTGATGCCCGTGCTGATGTTTTATTGTATGGTAATGCTGAGCGTGCCATCGTCGATGTGGTACATGGTCTATCAAAAGGCTATAGCTTTGAGCAAATGAGCAATTTGCGCGGTACAGCTTACTTGCTCACGCCGACGCGCCGTCATTGGCAAGCAGGCATGACCGAAGTTGCCAGTAATGATGTCGATACCGTTGGTCGTGTTGATCCGATCATCAACCCTTATGTGATGACCGAAGATCTTGACCAATGCTCAATCGAACAAGATAAGCCTAGCGCCTCTCCTGTTGGACAATCAATGTCAGGAATGTCAGGGCAATATCCAGGATTTGTATCTGAACCAGTGACCAATAAAATATTGAATACTGACCAAGTCGATGAAGAGACGCAAGTCGTACAAATGCGTGGCTTTACTAAACCGATGACAGCACGTAAGCATAAAATTAAAATGCCACCGCGTGAGAAAACCGTCATTCGTCTGCCTGATTATGAGCATGTCAAATCTGACCCTGTGCTTTATGCTCATGCTAGCCGTATCTTGCATCTTGAGACCAATCCGGGTAATGCACGCGCATTGGTACAGCGTCATAGCAGTGGCGCCGGTAACTCACATACCTCTATCGATGTGTGGCTCAATCCGCCACCGATTCCTTTATCGACGGAAGAGATGGATTACGTGTTTGACTTGCCATACGCTCGCCTGCCGCATCCAAGTTATGGCGATGCGCGTATCCCTGCTTATGACATGATTAAGTTTTCGGTCAACATTATGCGTGGCTGTTTTGGCGGTTGTACTTTTTGCTCTATCACCGAGCACGAAGGACGCATTATCCAAAATCGCTCAGAAGAATCTATCCTACGTGAAGTCGAAGCGATTCGTGATACTGCGCCGAACTTTACCGGTGTTATCTCTGATCTTGGTGGTCCAACTGCCAATATGTATCGTCTAAACTGTAAAGATGAAACTATTGAGAAAAATTGCCGTAAACCGTCTTGCGTTTATCCTGATATTTGTGAAAATCTGATTACCGATCACAGCAATTTGACACAGTTGTATCGTAAAGCTCGCGATATTAAAGGCGTGAAGAAAATCCTTATTGCCTCTGGTCTACGTTATGATTTGGCGATTAAAGATCCTGAATATGTCAAAGAATTGGTCAGCCATCATGTCGGTGGTTATCTCAAAATTGCCCCTGAGCATTCAGAAGAAAACGTTTTATCAAAAATGATGAAGCCGGGCATGGGTAATTATGACAAGTTCAAAGCCATGTTTGAGCAATACAGCCAAGAAGCGGGCAAAGAGCAGTATTTGATTCCTTACTTTATCGCCGCCCATCCGGGTACCAAAGATGAAGATATGATGAATCTTGCGCTATGGTTAAAAGGCAATGGCTACCGCGCTGACCAAGTACAGGCGTTTTACCCAAGCCCAATGGCAACCGCGACCACCATGTATCACACGCATAAAGACCCACTGCATAAAATCAGCCGTGACGAAGGTGATATGGATATCGTCAAATCAGGTAAGCAGCGCAAATTGCACAAAGCTTTCTTACGCTATCATGATCCAAAAAACTGGGTAATGCTGCGTAAAGCCCTGCAAGATATGGGGCGCGGTGATTTGATTGGTAAAAATCGCGGCTGCTTAATCCCGCCATTTAATGCCAGCTTAGAAGGTCGTGATGCGGCTCAAGACAGCTATCAATCAGCGCGTAAGAAAAACAGCCGTCTGGGTAATGACTCGGTGAAACGTAGCAATAAAACAGCTGACAGCTGGTCAAATAAAGGTACTGCGGGCAAAAATACTGGCGGCAAAAAGCCAGTGAGTAAAGGTAACTTCCAAACTCAGCATACTGGTCTACCACCACGTAAAACCAAGTAATCAAATCACCAATGATCCGCTGTCATACAGTGGATCAACAGTATCTATTGGCTAATGCCTAATTAGATAAGCGCCTATCAGCCACACGTTGATAGGCGCTTTTTTATTTGATCTTGAAGCTGCTTATGCTGCTTGCTAAAAATGATGAAATCAGAAAATGATAAAATATCGTTGAATGAATCGTTACATTAATTAGTTTTTAAGTAACCAAGTGAACACGTAACAAACAATTTCTAACATTCTATAAAGTGAGTTTTGGATACTATATGCGCTATATGCTTAACGCATAGTTAATAACAAATACACGATGACTTTTATACTTTTGGAGAATGCCATGAATACCCTAACCAAACTTGCTACTGCTCTACCTGCACTTGCCCTATTAAGCGCTTGTGCGACTACCGCTCCTACTACGCCAAATACACCTGCTTCAGAAAGCGTGACTGACGCCGCTTATGACCGCATGGCACCAGCACCTTATACCTGTACTGATGGCAGCAAAATCTTGGCAAAGCAGTCAATCAATAAGAAGCAAGTAATGCTAAACGCTACCTTACCTAAAGTAAACTGGGCAAACCAGCCAATTATCTTAAATGGTGCTGTTCAAGGCGATACAGCAAGCTATGTGAATGAATCAAACCCAGAAGTGGTCTATGCATGGCACATGAAAGACGACAAAGGTATCTTCGCTATGAAATGGGCAAATGGTAAAGAATACCAAGTAAACTGCCAAGTAGGTAGATAGTTATTTCGGTTTAATCATTCATTAATAATGATAAATCTATAATTGTTAAGCTTAGTATTACTATAAACAGTCATCGAAAGATGGCTGTTTTTTTGTGCCTCCTCTGTTAAACGTTTTATAGAAAACTCGTCTTCTTATCTGACTTGCTAGAATAAGAAATTGCTAGAGTGAAAAGCATCCTTTTTTGTATTTCGCTAGAGAAGCGCATAGAAAGCTGTCAAAATAGCCCCTCTATCAAAACATCTCATGACTTATCATAAATAGGATACCTCGATGCCAAAGCGCCTTATAACTATGCTCATCATTACGACTGCCAGTATGTGGGCGCTGACAGGTTGCGATAATAGTACGGATACTACGGCTAAAAAAACGGATACATCAGTATCTACAACGGGCTCAGCGGTAGCAAATACGATAGATTGGTCAGTCATGAATAGCGGCGAAAAGCCAGCCGATCTCGCTAATTATCAATATCCGTTTGCGCTTGATAGCCAAAATGTCCGCGATTATGCAGAGTATTTCAAAGTCGATAACGCTACGGCTCAGCATAATCTGACGATAAGCATGGCAAGTAACGAAGCGCTATCAAAAGCCTTGGATCAGCTCAGTGAAAGCTATGTCTCACATGAGCTGACTGATAATAAAGACATGAAGATGATCATTCATACTACGCCCGATGTCGCTGCCAGCAGCTATGATTATGTCTTGGCAGGGGAATTTGCAAAAGGGTTGGTGCTACCTATCGTGATTCAGCCAGATGGTAAAGAAGGTGATGTAAAAGGGCATGGAGAGGTGGCGGAGTAGAAGTTAATAGCGTGTGTTTTAGTTCATATGACACACGCTACTCAAAAATATTAAGTCTGACGATATGGATTGTTGGAAAGTTCAATCTTTACATTTGTATCGCAAAGTAGCTTAGCTAGATAAGGCTGATATTGAGTAGCTGCTGGGGCAATATAGATTTTATCAAGATGTGACTTTACTTCTGATTCATATTCAACGTATAGAAACCTACCAAACTCCATCTTTACTTTTTTATCATCAAGTGAAGTCATATAAACCATACGACACTCTTGTTCTTCTTGAAATGCTGAATGTTTGATAAGATATTTTAGAGGTAAAAGAATTTCATTTAATAAAATTTTTATTTTGCCTGATAAACTTGGATTTTTTTCCTCAATCTTAGTTAATTCTTCTGCAATAGCTTTATAAGCACTTTTAAGGTCTATAAAAGCCCTTCTGAAATCTTCCGTCTTTTTATCAATAAAGCTCTGATATTCCTTCCACTCGTGTTTAGCTTTACTTATCTGTTCACTTCCTAATTGCACAATTTCATCATTAAATTCTCGAAAAAACGTTAGTCGATTGCGCTGAGCTAAATGAATGTAATCAGAAGTAGGATCAAGATAAACACATCTCACTACTGGCTGCTTTTTTATTTTGCTTATAGCTTGTATATTATTTTCACCAGATTCATCATCAACATTCTTTTGAACAGAAGTTGTACTGATTTCCTTTGTATTGTCTTCAAATGCTACGTAAGACAATCCTACAGTAGAATTATGTTTTTGAAAAAAGCCTTTATTAAACACCAAGCTAATTCCGGAGGCTTCCTTATTATCTTGTTTACCGTATAGCCTGAACTGGTTAAGACTATCGTGATTAAAGGTAAAACAACTAATAAAAGCATGTAAATCTTCATCAAATTGAGAATTATATGATAATCCCTCTTTGATCCCTTTTAGATAATTCAAAAGCAGTTTGCCTTCACTAGGATCATTTACGTTATTTATAGTGTTAAGACGGAATGAGCTTGGTTGTTCTTTTCCTTTTTCTATATCTAGTAATTTATTTGTTGTATCTGTACCAGTATAGTGAGCTAGTTTACGTTCTACAGGCTTATTGTCAGTTACTCTATGGCTAAAATCCACTTTGAGTATTTCAATAATCTCAGTAGTATGAGTGAATAGTAGTAATAAATATTTTCCAATATCAGTAGAGGAAGTCTTAAGCAATCTACAGATTTTTTCTAGACATCGCTTTTCATATTGATATCCGTTTACGATTTTCTTAAGCGCATTCTTAGCTCTATTAATATCTTGATACTGCGTATTTTCCAACGATACTGTGCAAATATTGTATTGAGCACGATTGAATGCTTCTAAAGAATCCTTAGCTTCTATTTTTTCCCATGCCTCTAAAGCTTCATAAGTACTGTCTTTGATGTTTAGACTAACGCCTATATTAAACTGTGCAAGTGCATATATCTCAGAGTCATCTTTCTTTCCTATATTACGCCATGCTCGAATAGCATTGTCTTCCTGACCTTCTTTAACAAGTCGAGAAGCTAGATTGTATTGTGCTCTAGCATATACCTCTGGACTACCGTTTTTCTTGACCTTACCCCACGCTTTTTTTGCTTCCTCAAATTCACCTAAGTCATTTTTTATAGTGCCAATATTATACTGTGCTCTAGAATATATCTCTGAAGAGTCTGCTTCTATTTCCGACCATATCTTTAGAGCTTCTTCAGTTTTGTCTTGTTCTTCATAAACAGCAGCAATATTATATTGTGCTTTTTTATAATGTTCTCTATTGTCCTGAGGCTTAATTAATTTACTGACTCTAACAGCTTCATCAAGCAATCCATGCTTATAGAATATTTCAGCCAGCTTTCTCTGAGCAAGTGAAAATTGCTCGTCACTATCACTTTTACGTGTAACCTTTTGCAACTCCTCAATCTGCTTCCGAGTCACTTCATCTAAATTTTCGTAGCTATCCATGCTCATTTTTTTCACTCCCCGACCAACGCCAAGAACTCTTCCTCACCCACTACTTTGACGCCCAGCTTCTCCGCTTTTGCCATTTTTGAGCCAGCCTTATCACCTGCCAGTAACGCCGTGGTTTTTGCAGAGATGCTACCCGAGACTTTGGCACCAAGCGCTTGTAGTTTGGCTTTGGCTTCATCACGCGCCATACTATCGAGCGCGCCTGTGATCACCCACGTTTGCCCATCAAGTGGTAAATCACTAGCAGATTTTTGCTCGACCTTATCCCAATGCACGCCAGCTTCTCGTAATGCCGTTATGACTTCGATATTATGTGGTGCGCGGAAGAATTTATAAGCAAGTTCAGCGGTGATCGCACCGACGTCAGGCGTTTGCAGTAGCTTTTCGATATCAGCAGCCATTAGGCTATCAAGGTCGCCAAATTGTTGGGCAAGATTCTGCGCAGTCGTCTCACCAACACCGCGAATACCCAGCGCATAGATAAAGCGAGCCAATGTCGTATGCTTACTGGCTTCGATAGCACTGAGGATATTCTGTACCGATTTTTCGCCCAGTTTCTCAAGCGTAATCAGCTCGTCTTGATGATTGTGCAACTGATAGATATCGGCAACGGTCTTCACCAAGCCATGCTCAAAAAAGCTAATCAGCCAACTTGCGCCTAAGCCATCGATATCCATCGCCCGACGCGAGACAAAGTGAATGAGCGCCTCGACCTGCTGCGCGGGACAAAATAGCCCACCAGTGCAACGCGCCAACGCTTCATCTTTGGGTAACACCACAGGCGAGTCGCATACTGGGCAGGTCGACGGTAGCTGTACTGGTTCAGAATTTTCTGGACGTTGATCTGTCCAAACGCGCGTGACTTTAGGTATCACATCCCCTGCACGGTGGACGCTCACCATATCGCCTGCACGCACATCTAAGCGCTGAATCTCGCCAAAGTTATGCAAGGTGACATTGCTGACCGTGACGCCGCCGACTTTCACGGGTTCTAATTTACCGACTGGAGTAATCGCGCCAGTGCGTCCGACTTGCCACTCGATAGTATGCAAGCGTGTCATGACAGTTTCGGCAGGGAATTTATAAGCGGTTGCCCAGCGCGGCTCACGCGATAAAAAACCAAGCTGTTGCTGCAACGCCAAGCTATTGACCTTGATGACCATACCATCAATCTCAAACGGCAGCTCGCCACGTGTCTCCTTTACCGATTCATAATAGGCTTGAGCCTCGCGTGGATTTTGCACTACTTCGACCGCACTGACGGTAAAGCCAATGGTTTTTAGCCAAGCAAGCGCTGCTGATTGGGTTTTGATATACTCAGGTAGCCCTTGATTGACTGAATAACAGTAAAATGCGAGCGGACGGCTGGCGGCTATACTTGGGTCAAGCTGACGTAAACTCCCAGCAGCAGCATTGCGTGGATTGGCAAAAGTCTTTTCTTCTTTTTCGGCTGCTAAGCGATTGAGGCGCTCAAATCCCGCCTTGGGCATGAGCACTTCACCGCGCACTTCTAACAGCGGAATATCAGTGGCATCAGCAAGCCAAAGCGGCAAGTTACGAATGGTTTTGGCATTTTGGGTAATATCCTCGCCCGTTTGACCGTCGCCGCGCGTGACCGCTTGAGTAAATTTACCGTAGACATATTTGAGCGATACTGCCAAACCATCCAGCTTTAGCTCCATCTCATACTCTGGGCTTTGCTGAGCGACGCTTAAGCGGTCATTAACGCGGCGCATAAAATCACGCAAATCATCGTATTCAAAAACGTTACCAAGCGATAGCATAGGGATATCGTGGGTCACTTGCGTAAATGCCGATAGCGGCATATCGCCGACTTGATTGATTGGGCTGTCTGGCTGCAGCAAATCGGGATATTCTTCCTCAAGCGCCAATAAAGAGCGACGCAACTGATCGTATTCGCTGTCTTCTAAGATGGGATTGTCGAGCACATAATAGGCATAATTGTGCTGCTTGAGGGCATCAATGAACGTGCGCATTTGAGCCACGATAGCATTTTCGTTTGCTGCAGATTTTGCAGTATTGATGTCTTTAGAGGTAAGCGGTGCGATAGGGTCAGTCATAGTCGGCGTCTTTTTTTTGCAATTCAAGATGTCGATATGATAACAAGTTTGCAAGATACTCGGATAAACTTTTAATGAAAATGAATGGCTAGGAAAAGTAAAAAGGCAAACAACGTTATCGCTATTTGCCTTTTTTAGTACTGATACTATTTATCGATTTTAATCAACTTTGGTAGCGATCAACCTTCATAATCGCGCACTTGGTTGCGTAGCTGTTGCTTGTATTCAGGCGTGATTGGGTCGTTCTCTTCATCTAGCATCACAGCGTCCAAATCGCTTGCCATCATATAAGCGATGCTCATCATACTGTCGAAACTGCGCAGCGCTTGAGGATGCGGCAACGATAAGAAGACCACCACGCCGTTATAGTTATTGGTCGCCACGCTATGCGGATCAAAAGGCGCGATACCACTATCGGTGATGCCCATCATACTAAACCATAGCATACCGGTGCCGTCTTTTTGCTCATAGCGATGGAACATATTCATCGCGCCATAACGCAGACCATATTTATCGATCAATGCCAATAAATCACGACCGCGAATCAACGCTGCTGGACGGTCACGATATTGGTGCGGCAAGATGGTGATATTGATATTGTCTTTGGCATTGATAAGTGGTGCATTTTGCGTATCATCGACCGGCTCTGATAAATGCTGATCAAGTATCGGGCTATTATCATTGAAACTTGGCTCTTCTACCGTATCAATAGATGGCATCAGGCTGTCGGTTGCCGATACCAAGCTTGAAAACGCATCAGGCTCTTGTTCGATATTCATTTGCTCAGCAGCAGAGGTAAATTCGCTATTATCGTTATGCTGCGCTGCCTGCCAGCGCGCATAATCTTCATCATTTACTTGGCTATAGCTATCGCTTACATCGCTACTGACATTATCGTATCCAGACATCAACTGTGCATCATCTTGCTGACGCGTTTGGCTCAAAGGTGCATCTTCAACGACTGCATTCAGATAACTGCGGTCAGGCGTGATACTGGTTTCGCCAGCGATCGTGTCGTCTAAATCTGGCTGGTCGACGATATTGCGCTCATGACGCGGTATGATAGGAATACCGTTTTTGTCATAATTGACCGCGGCAGCTTCTGCATTTTTGCGACGCTTAAAGCTACGCATGACCATAATTAGCCCGGCAAGCACAATCAATGCAGCAATGGCGATCAATATAAACTGAATAGCGGTCATGAGAAATAATCCTAATCTACGACAAAAGAGAATACATAAGAGGGAATAAATGGCAATAGTCTAGCATGGCTAATTAACATCGTCACCATATAGTCATCGTTTACCGTGAGGCTGACACACTTGCGTGACCTTCTGCCCTGACCCCTAACTATACCACTGACAATCGCTGTCAGTTATCACTATTTTTGCTATTCAGCAATATAAAGTGCTGCTTCATCGAGCGATACGCTGACCAAGGTAGAAATCCCTGCGCTTGGCATGGTAACACCTTTTAATTCATCAGCAATTTGCATGGTTAATTTATTATGACTAATAAAGATAAACTGCAAATCGTCTGCTAATTCATGAATGAGACTGGTAAAACGAGCGACATTAGCATCATCAAGCGGCGCATCAACCTCATCAAGCACGCAAAATGGTGCAGGATGCTGCTTAAATATCGCAAAAATTAAGCTCAGCGCGGTCAGGGTTTTTTCACCGCCTGATAACACGGCTAATCGACTATTACGCTTACCTTTTGGCTGTGCCATCAAAGTCAACCCTGCCCGCCACTGTTCTGATTTTGGCGCATTAGCAGGCATATCCTCAGTATTTAGCGTTAAGCTTGCTTGTCCGCCACCAAAGACTTTGGCAAATAAGCTGGCAAGCTCGTTATTGACCGCATCAAGTGTCTGCATAAATAGTGTCTTGGTCGTCTCGTCAATAGAGGCAATCGCTTCGGTCAACGTCTGCATACTGGCAGCAATGTCCGCTGTCTGCTGCGCCAGTGGCTCTAAACGTTCATTAACCTCAGCCAATTCTGCCACCGCGGCGAGATTAACTGCGCCAATTTTGCTTAATTGCTGCTCAAGCTTGTTACGCTCAGATTCTAATTCTGCGATTTTGTCTGGACGCACACGGCGATCATGAGTGATAAAGTCTGCCAATAAGTTTGAGACACTCATCACTTGTTGCTGATGCTGTGGCTGCTGAGATATATCCGACTGCGCTTTATATTTATGACTCGCATTAGAGTACGCATCTAGCGCTTCTTGCGTATGGCTGCTAGCATCCTCTAATTTTGCAGCGCTTAATGCCAGTTCGGTGGCGAGACGTGCAAGTTCAGACTGCTGAGTTTGCAATGTATGTTGCAGCGTATCTAGCTCGACCTGCTGCTGATTATACTCTTGCTTAAGCACCGTTAATGCTGTCTCGCGCCCTGTTAATAATAACTGCTGCTCATCACGCGCCGTTTGCACTGTTTGCAGGGCTGCTTGCAGTTCTGGCAGCTTACTTTGCTGCTGTTCATAATTTGTCTGTAAAATTTTCTCGCTTTGCAGTGACTTATCGTGTTGCTCGGTCGCACGCGCAAGACTGCTTACGCCATGCTCTAAACGCATCTCGCTCTGCTGGATACGCAGCTGCAATGCTTGCCACTCATCATCGTCTGCCTGACGGGTGCGACTTAACTCACTACGCTCAGCTTGTAATTGCTGCGTTGTTGCTCGAGCATCGGTGATTTGTGGCGTTAGCGCCGCTATTTCGCTTTGGATGTCCTGTAGCTCATTATTAAGCGTTTGTTGTTCTTGCTTAAGCTCTTGCTGCTCTTGCTCAAGGGCTATTTTATCAGCGCTTAAGCGTTGGCTGTCCGCTTGTAGACGCTCAGCATTAGCGCGTTGAGTAGTGAGCTGCTGCTGATACTTATACTGGTCACGGGTCAATTGCTCAGCTTGCGCGCGGGTTTCTTCTAAGCTGACCGTTAATGCATCATAGTTACGCTGATTATTAGCAATAGCCTTTTGCTTATCTTGTATTTTGACCTCAAATTCATCAAGCAGCTCTTCTAACACTTGCAGACGGCTGCGCTGCTGTAAACGCTGAGTTAAAAATTGACTATTGCTATCGTTTTGACCATTTTGCGTGCCAGCAAACTTGCTTAGATTAATCGTCCCCTGACGACTGATAAGCCAGCCATCAAAAGTTAGCAAAATGGCTGCTGGCGGCAATGCTTTTAAAATCTCAGCAAGCACTTCTAACGTTTGCTTATTATTTGTCTCAGGTTGCGCAATATATAAATAGCATTGCTGCCAAAGCGCTAAGTTCGGCGCGCTAATCAGCTCTGATAGAGGTAGTACTTTATCACTTAGAGTATCTGGCAATTTACTGATAAATGGTTTTGTATTTGCCTCATTTTGCTTTGTAGATAACCATAAGCTATGACCAGTTTCTATTAGTGACTTCTCTTTCGTACTACTATGCGCATTTTGCGCAGTCCGATAAGTAAATAAAGCTGTTAAGTCCTGCTTAAGCGCTTGCCATAAGCTGTGCGGTTTCTCAGAGTCATCGCTCGTGTTATCAATGCTTGGCTGCATGGTTTGATTGGAAACCAATACATGACTATCCAACCACAACGCCAATACGCTATCGAGTAATTGCGCATGTTGTTTGCCTTTCTCGCTTAGCTCAATCTGCTCGCGCAAGGTAGTAATGGCCAGCTCTTTATAATCGTTAGCTATTTCGCTTCCTAACTCACCTTTAACATCAGCAGTTTTTGCATGAACAAGCGGTTGCGATTTTGGAATAGCTTTAGGATGCAATATCTGGTGTAGGGTATCGTACTCACTTGCCAATACGGCATGACGTTTTTCAAATTCACTCAACTCGCGCTGCTGCATGTTTAAACGCTGCTGTAAATCATGCGCTTGCGGTTGTAGCTCTGACAGACGTTCATCAACGCTATCTTGTTGACGCTCAATCTGTTGCAGCTGTTTATTTAGCTCAGTCACTTGCGTATCTAATGTGTGCTGTAAATTGTTCGCATCAGCCGGCTCTTGCTCGTCAGCACTATTATTTAGAAATACAGACTGTTGTAATTGCTGCCAGAGATTTTGCCAATTTTGCTGGCGGCGCTGCCACTTATCATGGTTTTGCTGCTGCCGTTTTTGTGCTTGGTTATTAATGGCTTGCTGCTGCTCAAGCGAGCGCGCAGTATCTTGTAGCCTTGATAGCTGGTTTTGCGCATCATGGTAGGCGCGCTGCAACGGTTGCTCGTTGCGTTTATGCGTGTCACGTTTATTCGTTAATTCAATGAGCTTCGGACGCAATGCTTCTAGCACCTTCTGCTGATCAGCTTCATCAGATTTTAAGCGCTCAATCTCATCGACTAATT
>Ga0136557_1001126_pt1 | contig 18225 bp, 19 predicted proteins | sample AntRauTorckE6832_FD_104796 | JGI IMG/M metagenome (GOLD analysis project Ga0136557, IMG submission 104796) | Saline lake microbial communities from Rauer Islands, Antarctica - Metagenome Torckler E6 #832 | ecosystem: Environmental > Aquatic > Non-marine Saline and Alkaline > Saline | place...
GTATAAATATAATACGCGCACGTTAAAAAGCAAGAAAAAAAGCACGGTTTTTCAACTAAACCGTGCTCATGGAGTCGTGTCTCTATCTTAAAGTGTGTGCTTTATACGATTTTCAGGATAGTAACAGCCACATTGAAGCAACCATCGTTCAGCCGGATGGCAAAGGTATTCCTGTATAACTACGCGGACATATTTGCATGCTAACTGTTTTGAGCGTCTTTACCTTCAGCGTATCTTTTCTTTATCATTTTTACCATAGTATTATACTATTACACAAGAAACTCAGCCGAATCGAATGGCAGCCATCTACTTGAGCTATAGTCTTCAGAATCCCTTGATAAACCTGGTAATTCACTCGAATATGAGGGGAATCGCTTGTAACGAATCAATTAAAACCAAGGTTGCTGTGCTTAAAGAGTAATCAGTTTTTCTTTATCTTTTTCAGCATCGCGATTTCATCTCGATCGATGGCGATTATGAGTCCACTATCGCTCGTATACCGGACAACATCATTGCCTATGGCCGCATTGTCTGAGTAAATTTTCCCGCCGGAATGCAGCACGATTTCATACTGGTAGAGAGTTTCGGCTGGTTCTGGTGATGGACCGGATTCTTCAGTTTCGGCCATTTTTGCTCGAAGAACCCGCTCCATGGCATCTTTAACCTCGTCATCTGAAAAGCGATACTCCTGTGCCTCGGGCTTGGTCTCCTTCAATCTTGGAATTTGCTCAGGAGTTTTTCCAGATTGCATCGACTGAAATACCCCGAAAAAAACAGCGCCGACTATGAACAATAGCACATATAGCCGCTTTCGACGCAGAGGCGAAGAAGTAGCTTTATCGCTGTAGTTTTCCAGGTGCAGAGCGTTGATGTAGTGGACGTGTTCTTTGTGCGTTCTGCGGTTTGGTGCAAGCCGTCTGCTCTTTATCCTTTCGAGAATCTCTATTACGTCATGCTCTCCAAACAGTGGAGTCGTGTGTGATTTTATATAGCGTATATACTGCCTGCCTGCAGTCACATTCGCAGGCATTGGAGTTTTAAACTCAGAGTCGCCTATAAAAACCACCAGAGAAAACACCTTTTTGGCGTCAATGCCGATCAGTTCAGCAAGCGCAAGGACATGCTTGTAGTTTTGATGCAGTGGATTTTGAAAAGATTTTGTATGCTTATATATTTTTTGAGTCCATTTTTCCTGCTTTTCTCCCCCATAAATCCATCCCCGCATATTCTTGGTTTCCACCACAAACAAGCCATATTGAGAAACTATTATATGGTCTATCTGCGCCGTTCCCGCGCCAATGGGGATAGTTACATTTTTAATAAGATGATACTCTTTTTTATCTAAAAAGAGACGTGCCATCACATTGATCAGAAACTCCCCCAGCATGCCTTTAGCGATGGACGTACGAAAGAACGCAAATACTGCGAGAATTGGAAGGATATACCAGGATTGAACAATAAAATTAAGAAATATGGAATTCATCTCGGTTAATACAGCGTACGGTGATTTAGAGGGTCAGAGGAAAATTAAGGCTGTCTTGAATTTAAACACACTTGGAAAGGATTGTATCAGCTATCATTTTGACTGATTATGCACGGAGTCTATGCAGACCACCTTGAAAAATGGCCCTTTTCTCCAATCTCTTCGTTGCGCGAGAAAATTTTATCCTCTAAATATCAACTATATGTCTCATATCTTACTTCTTGACGGCTCCCTTTCTTGTATTGTAGTTCTAGGACGGTTAACATTTTGTTGCTGTAGTGCTTGTAATCTATAGAAAAGGTAAAATACCATTGATCTCGTTTTATGAAGCCAACCACAGAGATTACTTCAAGTCCACAGCCGGGCTTAATCCATCACCATTCCTGACTCCATTGGCAAAAAGGCTACCTCCCGGCGCAACCATACTGGACGTCGGTTGCGGATCCGGCCGCGATCTTCGCTGGCTGGCAAACCAGGGTTTCAAGCCGACAGGATTTGAGCTTTCTCCCAGCCTGGCAAGACTGGCAGAGGATTTTTCCGGGCAGCCAGTCATCCAGGGCGACTTTACCACGTATGACTTCTCAACTCTGCGTTTTGATGCGCTTCTCCTCATCGGGGCATTGGTGCACGTGCGGCATGATGAATTTGCATCGGTACTTTTGCATATCTGCAGGGCGTTGCGAGAGAAGGGGCTGGTTAACCTTTCAATGAAGGAGGGGGATGGGCAGTACACCTCTCATGATGGTCGGGTTTTTAGCCTCTGGGAACCTGAGCACCTAGATGAAGTTCTTCATGCCAATGGCTTTGAGGCCCTTGATTTCAAACGTGCTTCCTCTGCCCTTCATACAAAAGACGTTTGGTTGACTTACATACTTCAAAAACCGGGTGCATAAATGTTCGGACGACTTGACTATTATCTGGATGCATTTTCATCTCTAAGCACGAATAAAAACCGCAATCACTGGCCGGAAATTACAAAATATCAGGCGCCTCATAAGCCATTTCTTCTTTTCTCAATATTTGACTTGATAGCATCAGGCTCAATAACGCGCAACTTTATTGAGCCTTCATTTGAACTGGCCGAGACATTCTCAGGATATTGGCAGCGAGTGCTACCGATGTGGACATCGGCATCAATGGCATATCCATTCTATTTTCTATACACCTCTGGGTTTTGGAAACTGGCAGATAAGCCTGGATGGCCCCATCGAGCAGGCAGAAAAGTCGGCTCTGTCAAACAATTGCGTCAAATGTATTTTGGGGCAAGGTTCAATGAAGATTTATACCCTTTGCTCGTTATGAAAAGCTCCCGGGAAAAATTACGAGAGGCAATGATACAGACCTATTTCTCCTCGAAGCAGTACAATAGCCTTCATGAACAAGCAATTATTAATCATGGTGCTTCAAATTACTCTGCCACACTTCTCAATGTTGCAGAACGAGGAAGCTCATATCAAATCGAGCAGCAAATTGGGGCAAAGACCAGCAAAAAATCAGGGACCAAGGTTTTCGGAAAGCTGTTGTCAAGCTTTATGAACACCGTTGTGCTTTATGTGGAATACGAATGCTGACGCCGGAGGGGCATACCATCGTTGAAGCTGCTCATATTGTTCCCTGGAAGGAAAGCCACGATGATCAGCCCCAAAACGGCATGGCACTATGCCGTCTTTGTCACTGGTCTTTCGATGAAGGCCTGATGAGTGTTGGCAAGGAGTATGAGGTTTTAATTTCACCCGCTGTTCGACAAAACAACAATTTCCCGGGACATATGGAAACGCTGACAGGAAGAGGGATATTCACACCTCAGAAAAGCGACTATTGGCCAGATCAAAAAAACCTGGGTGCCCACAGATCCGAAACATTCCGCAAAAGGTAAGACTTACTGATGGTTCTCCGTCGTTGTATCCAATAAATCTAATTCCCCCAAGAGTTAATCTTTCAAGCAGCTTTTAAGCTTTCTGCATGACTCTCCATTCCACCATCTCACCAAGAAGCCCGGTGACACGGACCAGGTATTGCCGATCAAGCGGATCTTTGGAAACCTTCTCAACATCAGCCAAACCAAAAAAATTAGCAAATCGCCGCAAAACACGTAAAATATATATTCTTTTAAGCGTATCTTCCGACGATTCATACGGTCTCGATTCAATTTCCCCAAGAATCATGGGAAATGCCCGGAGGAAGTTATCGCTGTAAAAATCGGCAGGCCTCCAGGTCTTGCCGTATTGGTGAAGAAGATAGAGAGTGAAGAGAAAGGAATACTGGATAAAAAGGACTTCATCGTAGCCATCCCGGTAGGCCCAGTTAAATTTACGGATATAGGCATGCATGAGGAGCGGATAAAGTTCCATTATCCCGTCACGTTCGTACGATTTCAAACACTTTTTCGTGAGAAGCAGGCGACCTTTGTATTTCCGCACCAGCCCTGCGAGCTGAGCTGCAAGGCGGATGGTATGCAATGGCTCGAAGTTGGTTTCCGTTCGTATCCTCAAATTTGACATTATTGGTGCCGGATAAAGCTCATAGTACCTTTCACCTGCCTTTTGACAAAATTTCCGTCCCAGGTTGCCCTTGGCGGTCAACTTTATCCCCTCTTCACCAGCCTCCTCCAACAGTATGTTCAGAAGGTAGGCGGCCTTACTCTGCGGTTTGGTTTGTACTGCAGGCTGAAAAGAAACCAGTTGTGGCGATTCGAAGGGCATATGGAGAAAACGATGCATCTGTCCGGGGGAGAGCCCGTGAAATTCTTCGACAGAAGCACTGTTTTTCTGCTGATTGTACTGAACAAGCAGTTCCTGCAACTCTTCCATCGAATTAAAACTTCTGCCATTGAGCAAATCGCTGACATCATCCTTTGTATCCTGCAGGGGATTGCCCTCCGCCCTTTTCATACAGCATTCTTTGTATTTCTTGCCGCTCCCGCAAAAACAAGGGTCATTTCTTCGTGGTTTCATCGCTTCTTCCATTTTCAAGAGGTCATAGAGAATTGGCCCATTAATCTTTACGGCCACCTTAAATATTCAACTCTTCAAATTTCCTGGTGAGTATACCATCTTTTCTGTAACTTCGGCCATGGCTTGGCAAAAAACAGGCCATCGTTTAATCGTTCCGCTTTAATGGTTGCGCAAACGAGTAAAAGAAGACGTCTGGCAAACTGCTGAACATTGGCAAGACCATTGCCCGTGAAATTGTAGAGCACTTTACCTATCTGTTCGTAACTGGCGCTATCGTATTTCTCATGCGGATACTTCACCATGACCTGGGCAAAGTCTTCGGTGTGCATACGTTTTTCGCCTTGACGGTCGAAACGGCGTATGGCAAAGGCGTACTTTTTTTCAGCATTGGGAAACCCAGGATGGGTGGTGAGGCTCAACGTAGGCCGCCTGCTGTTCTCTTTGAACTCCGGAGCAAATATGAGGACATTTTTTCCTGAACGGTACCCTGCTATGAAGCCGACTCTATGACCATGCAAGGTAAGCTCCAGAAAGCTGACACTGTCTTTGGCAGTCACTTTTCGTCCTCCAGAATATTCCGCCATGGATCATCGGACAATGGTGTTCCATCATCATTATCCTCCCCGATAGAAGTAACCGTGGCACCCCCCTCGAGAATTTGTCGGACAGCATCGAGCTTTTCCTTCGGGATCAACATAAGTTCCATGTCCAGCCCTTTGGCGAGCAGGGCAAGTGTGTCAAGGCGGGGATTCCCCCTATTTTCCAGCTGATTATACTGCTGCCGTGTTATTCCCACGCGCAGCAGCATATCCTTCTGTAAAAGTCCAAGTTCTTTTCTTCTTGTTTTGAGCTGTTCGAGTATCACTTTGACCCAACATTAAGAAATTCATATATTTCTTTTTAACTACAAAGAAATATATATGATTCTTTTTCTATAATTGCAACATATTTGTTTCTTTTGCGATGTTCGTACTCCTACAAGCGAGTCATGGCCTTCTCCATATCGGCCAAGCCAAAGAAATCCGCGAAAAAGAGCGGGCTATCTTACAAAGCGGCTGCCCCTCACCTATCACCTCTCACCTCATCCAGGTTTCTTTTCTTCCTTGACAAAGGAATCATTTTTTGCATATACTATCCATATACATATTAAACTTCGTATATATATAGTCATATGACCACAAACAAAACAATCCTCTCGCGAGCAATACGCGTCATCGATGCCGTAAGCAAGAGCCGTGACGGCTTAAGTTTTAGCGAGGCGTCCAAGGTCCTGGACGCCCCCAGCCCTTCCACCGTCAATAAAATTCTCAAAGAGCTTGTTCAGGAAGGCATTCTGCAGAAATCGATGGAGAAAAGGTATACGCTGGGGCGGAAGGTGTATTTCTGGGGGCGGGTCATGGCTGCCCAGAATACACCTGTTCAGGTCATACGGCAGCGGATGAAACACCTGCACGAATGGCTCCAGATTTCGGTAAACCTTTTTACCTGCGTGGACAAGACAATGTTCTGCCTGGAATCCTATCTGGACCCCAACGCAGGGTACTTGTATCCCGTCGGCAAAAGCCTGCCCTTGAACCTTAACGTCCAGGGCGCTGTTTTCTTCATGCCTGCCGAAAAGCTCGATGACCATGACTTTCTTGAAAAGGAGGCCCTGAAAACTGAAGAGCCTCTGTCCGTCGCAGACCTTACAAAAGTGGTTGAGTATGCCCGCCTCAATGAAATAATGGATGATTTTTGTTTGTTTTATCCCGGGACGCGCCGTTTTGCAGTGCCGATTCAAGAGAATGGGCGCACGGTCATGACTCTGGGAGTGGGAATGTCGGCCACACGTGCGCAAAAAGACGACCATGCCGAAAAAATCATTGCCGAACTCAAGGATATTCGTCTCACGGTAGAAGATGCCATGGAGTAGACATGCCGCCATACAAATGAGAGCGGCAAAACGCAGCCAAGAGACACAGCGGACACAGCGCAACTGATATCGGAGATGCTCAATTCCATGGAGTCTGAAGCTCTCCATATCACAATTCATTGAAAAGGAGGTTCCATGCAAGAACACATTTCCAAACGAATTTTCAAAGCTGTTGTAATGGCGACGGCCCTCTTTGCCTTTTGCACAACCACAGCCGTGGCCTACGAGAAATACCCCGGCAAAGGGATCGAGGTAACACAAGCTCGCTGCACCTGGGATACCGGTTATTTTCACGAGACGCTGATACGAAAGGCCATGATCGAACTTGGCTACAGTTTCGAAAAACCGAAAATGCTCCAGAATTCCCTGTTCTATGCCTCGGTAACACAGGGAACCATTGATTTCTGGGCCAACAGCTGGTTTCCCAATCAGGATTCACAGCTGCCCAAAAACTTTTCCAAAACGGCTGCTGCCTGCGGCTATGTGGTGAAATCCGGTGGACTGCAGGGCTATCTCATAGACAAAAAACACCAGGAGAAATTCAATATTACTTCCCTTGCCGATTTTAAGCGGCCGGAAGTGAAAAAGGCATTCGACCGCAACGGAGACGGCAAGGCCGATCTGTTCGGAGCTCCGCAAGGTTGGAAAGTCACGGAAGTGATGCAGCATCACCTGAAAGTCTACGGGCTTGAAGATCATATAAACTTTGTCCAGGCAGCTTACAATGCCTTATTTGCCGACGTATTCGCCAGTTTCAAGGAAGGAAAGGGCGTTTTATTTTATACATGGACCCCCAACTGGTCGGTTTCTAAATTACAGCCGGGCAAAGATGTTATGTGGATTAACGTTCCGGAGATTTCTCCCATGGAGGAGTTTGCCGACAAAGCGGACCGAATGGTCGCCTCCGGCATAACCGGGGCGGTAACGGATCCCATCAAGCTCGGTTTTGTCATCAATGACATCCGCATTGTCGCCAACAAGAAATTTGTCAACGATAACCCGGCAGCCAAGAAACTCTTTGAGATTTTTAAAGTGTCCGTCTCCGACATCTCAGCCCAGAACGCCAGAATGAAGGACGGGGAAAAAAATATCAACGACATTGAACGCCATGCCGATGAGTGGATAGCTGCCAACGCGAAACCTGGGAGAGCTGGCTGGAAGCGGCCAGAAATGCAGCACCCTGAAAAGCTATAGGCCTCCTTGAAAAATGGCCCTTTTCTCCAACCTCTTCGTTGCGCGAGAAAATTTTATCCTCGAAATATTAAATATATGTCTCCGATAAAATTTCCTCACGCGCCTCGACCTTGAAGAAAAAATCTCATTTTTCAAGGTAGCCTAAAAAGAAACGAAAAAAAAAGAGCTACAATGAAATCTAATAAACCAAACATATTACTGATCCAGGCAGATCAACTCCGTGCCCAGTCACTGCCGCCCTACGGCCATCCTGTGGTCAAGGCGCCGAATATCGAGGCCCTGGCGGAAGATGGTGTGGTTTTTGAAAACGCCTACTGCAACAACCCCATATGCGCCCCGTCGCGGTTTTCCATGATGTCGGGACAGCATACCTCGAAAATCGGCGCCTTCGACAACGGTGCCGAATTCCCCGCGGACACTCCAACCATCGCCCACTATCTGCGGGCGGGCGGTTATCAGACCTGTCTTTCCGGCAAGATGCATTTTGTCGGCGCCGACCAGTTGCACGGCTATGAAGTGCGTCTGACCACCGATGTCTATCCCAGCGATCATGGCTGGACCCCCGACTGGAAAAAGCCGGAAGAACGGTTCGACTGGTGGTACCACAATATGGACAGTGTACGGCAGGCCGCTCCCTGTGAGCGGACCAATCAGATCGATTTCGACGACGAGGTTGAGTTTCACGCGGTGAGGAAGATCTACGACATGGCGCGGAGCGAAGATCCCCGGCCCTTTTTTCTGACGGTTTCCTTCACCGATCCCCATGACCCCTATGCCTGTCCTAAAAAACACTGGGACCGTTACAACCAGGACGAAATCGACATGCCGAAGACCGGCTATATCCCCGATAATGATCTCGACCCGCATAGTAAGCGGTTACGCCAAGCATATCTGCAAACTTCGGATGCTGTCACCGACGTGGAGGTGCGCAACGCCAGGCATGCCTATTACGGACAGATCAGCTACATCGACGACAAGATCGGCAGTATTAAAAAGGCCCTCCATGATACCGGCTTAACTGAAAACACTATTATTATATTCACCGCCGATCACGGTGACATGCTAGGGGAAAAAGGGCTGTGGTATAAAATGTCCTTTTTTGAGGAATCGGCACGGGTACCGTTGGTTATATCCGTTCCCGGGGACTCCCGCCTAAAAAGAGTGGATACCCCGGTGTCACTGGTGGATCTGCTGCCGACAATCCTTGACATGGCGGCAGCGCCCGGGCTTGAGGAACCGGCTGCCGATATGGACGGTAAAAGCCTGCTACCGCTACTGGAGGGAACACGAGACTGGCCCGATCGTCCGGTGATTTCCGAGTTCTTCGCCGAAGGGTCCATTGCTCCATGTTTTATGGTCCGAAAGGGTTGGTATAAATACATTTACTGCGAGGTGGATCCGCCCCAGCTCTACGATCTTGAAAATGATCCGGCGGAGCTTGACAATATAGCTGCAAAGCCGGAAAATGCAGAAATTGCACAGCAACTGAAAGACATTGTGCTGGAGCATCATGGCCCGGAAGCGCTTCGCCGTGACGTGCTTGCCAGCCAGAAACGCAGAAGGCTTGTCTTTGCCGCCTCCATGCAGGGCAAACGAACCCCATGGGACTATTCCCCGACCCGGGACAGCTCCGAGCAATATATGCGCAATCACCTCGACTTAAACGATGTTGAGGGCCGGGCAAGAATCACATCCAGGGAGTAGCCGGTGGCCTTTTCACTCCTGCTCAAACCGGCATCGTCGGATTGCAATCTGCGATGCCGGTATTGTTATTATCGGAAAACAAAAGGCGTATCCACTGAGAAAGACCTGCTTTCTCCGCGGATGAGTGATGAGGTGCTGGAACAGGTTATCCGTTCCTACATGAGCACTGAGCAAGATATCTATTCCATGGTGTGGCATGGGGGAGAACCAACGCTTCTGCCGAGATCATTCTACGAAAAGGGTGTAGCCCTGCAGAAACGTTATGCCGTAAAGGGCTCCCGCATCTCCAACAGTCTCCAGACCAACGGTACACTCATCTCCGGCGAACAGGCCGAATTTTTCGGCAGGTACCGGTTTTTATGCGGTGTGAGTCTGGATGGTCCGCCGAAAATCCACAACCTCAACAGAAGAACTTCTGCGGGTAAGGTTTCGCATGAAAAGACGCTGCAGGGGATTTCCCTGCTGAGCAAACATGGAGTCGCGGTGAATATCCTGGTACTGGTAAGCTCTGCCAACGTCAACCACCCTCTTACGGTCTACCGCTATCTGAAAAAAAAGGGGTTTACCCATATCCAGTTTATCCCGTGTATGGAGTTTGACGAAAAAGGAGCGCCTCTGCCATTCTCTCTTGCTCCGAAAGAATGGGGGGAGTTTTTAGTGGCTGTGTTTAATGAATGGTATGCGCGTGACATCACCCGCATTTCCATTCGCCAGTTTGAGTCCGTTCTCGCCGGACTGGTCCATAACATAGCCATCGACTGTTATACCGGCAGCTGCTGCAACCGCTATCTTCTGGTTGAGTACAACGGTGATGTCTATCCCTGTGATTTTTTTGTGCAGCCGGAATACAAGTTAGGCAATATCCAGGAGGATTCCTTCGACAGCATCCTGGCAAGTCCAGGCTATCAAAGCTTTTCGGCAAACAAAAGCAAATGGCATGAACGTTGTGCAGGCTGCGAATTCCTCAAGCTGTGCATGGGCGACTGTTTGAAATTCAGAATGCATAATAGTACACCAGCCGAAAATATCAGCTCGTTGTGCCAGGGCTGGAAACTGTTCTACCACCAGACGCTTGATCGATTCCAGGACCTGGCAGCTCGATTATCCTCATAGGTGTTTTTCAGGTAGGCTTGTCGTGCACCTTCAGACCCCGAACCAGCGAGAGGGTTCGGGAGTATGATTCTGAAAAACATGCTTTACTTCGGTGTATTCCTCCAATCCGTGGCGGCCGAGTTCCCTGCCAAGACCGGACTGCTTATAGCCGCCCCACGGCGCCTGGGCAAAAACACATTGAAATCATTTATCCAGACGGTGCCGAAGCGCAGTTGTCCGGAAACTCTTTGTTTACATTTGTCATCGTTTGTCCAAAAACCGGCGGCAAGCCCGTAGATGGTGTTGTTGGCCAGACGGCTCTCCTCCACCGTTTTACCGGTGTCGAGGCTTTCGAGTTGGGCCATGGACTCCTTTTCCTCTTCTATTTTTCCGGCCAGCTTGCGCAGAAGATCGCCGCGCTCGGCCCCCGGCAAGAGTCGGCCAAATACCCTTGTCAAAGGCCTTGCGGGCAGCGGAGAGTGCCAAAGCAGCATCTTCCCGGTCTCCTTCAGCCACTTCGGCAATTATTTCGGAGTTGAAAGGGTTGATGATTTGGCGGCTCTTGCCCGACGCGGCAGGCCGCCAGCTTCCGTCGATGTACATCTCGTGTTTCCGCTTACTCATGGCGCTGCCACCTTTTACTTATGTTTATAGAACTCCGCATCGGAAGGGGGCTCGGGAGTGTTGCCGAGAATCAGGTCGGCCGCTTTTTCGGCCACCATCATGACGGGAGCATAAATATTGCCGTTGGTGATCGCGGGGAATACCGAGGCATCCACCACCCGGAGATTGTCAATACCATGTACTTTCAATTCACTGTCGAGTACCGCCATGTCGTCATACCCCATTTTGCAGGTACAGGATGGGTGGTAGGCGCTTTCCCCTTCCCGGGAGACAAAGTCGAGAATCTCTTCGTCGCTCTGTACCTTTGGTCCGGGGGCAATCTCCTCGCCGCGCAGGTCATCGAAGGCAGACTGGCCGATGATATCGCGTGAGCATTTAATGGCTTCCAGCCACTCCTGGCGTTCCTGCTCGGTGGAGAGATAGTTGAAGAAAATTTCCGGGTATTTTTGCGGATCTTTTGAGGTGATCTTGATATGGCCGCGGACATCCGTATTCATCGGCCCCACATGGAGTTGAAAACCGTGTCCCTCCGCCGGAGCGGAACCGTCGTAGCGGATGGCGATGGGGAGAAAATGGAACTGCAGGTTGGGGTAGTCCACCCTGTCGTTGCCGCGGATGAAGCCTCCCGCCTCAAAATGGTTGGTGGCGGCGGCCCCTTTGCGGTGAACCAGCCAGTCCCAGCCTATTTTCGGCTGGTTATACCATTGCAATGCAGTATACATACTGACGGGCTGTTTGCAGGCATACTGAACGTAGAGCTCCAGATGATCCTGTAGATTTTCGCCGACTCCCGGCAAATCCTTGACAACGTCGACACCCAATTTTGAGAGCTCCGCACCGTTACCGATGCCTGAGAGCTGCAGCAGCCAGGGCGAATTGATGGCTCCCCCGCAGGAGATGATCTCGCCCCCGTAAACCTTGCTGGTTTTCTTGCCTTTGACGTATTCAACTCCCACCGCTTTTTTGCCGTCAAAGAGAATGCGATTGACCGTGGCTTTGCAGTGTACGGTGAGGTTTTTACGGTTTTTTACGGGATGGACATAGGCCCGGGCAGCATTATGCCGTCTTGCCCTGTAAATGTTTTGATCGAATTTCCCAAAACCTTCCTGCTTATAGCCGTTTACGTCATTGGTAAGCGGGTATCCCGCCTGTTCGGTCGCTTTGAAAAAGGCATCGAACAACGGATTGTCACACTTCGCCGTTTCAAGACACAACGGACCATTGGAGCCGTGGTACTGGTCCGCCCCCTGCAGCCGAGTTTCGGCTTTCTTGAAATAGGGCAGGCATTGGGCGTAGCTCCATTCCTCCATGCCTTTGATTGCCGCCCATTTCTCGTAATCCATGGCATTGCCGCGGATATATATCATGCCGTTGATACTGCTTGAACCTCCAAGAACTTTGCCGCGTGGCTGGGCGATACGGCGGTTGTGCATATTCGGTTCGGGTGCTGATTCGTAGAGCCAGTTATAGGTGTCGTCGGTGAGCAGATAGGTCAGGGCCGCCGGCATATGAATACGAAAATCCCAACGGTAATCCGGCTTGCCCGCCTCAAGGACGAGAACCTTATTTTGGGGGTTGGCGCTCAGGCGGTTGGCCAGGACACTGCCGGCGGAGCCGCCTCCGATAATGATGTAGTCATATTTCATATTTTCCATTTTTTTTCTCCTTCGAACGTACGATGAGTTCATTCTTCTTACTGTGCAATCCCTGATGACCAGGGAGTACACAGCATTTTTTATTTCAGCGATCGAGACAGGCGACTCCGCCTTTCAATTGAAAGCTTCCTCTTTTTTTGGGCCTGCTGTTCCGTTTGCCACGGCCGCAACGCAGCGCTGCAAAAGCGTATAATGTGCCGAGATTGAATTGAGCGCCCTGGTGGGGTCATTTTCAGCAATACGCCTTGCCGTTTCGCTCCAGTTAGCAGCGGTGTTTTGCCGGTATTCGTTATCTTCATAGAGGGCATAATCATTGGAGCTGAAACCATGCTGTATAGCATCCATAACCCATTCAAAGACCGGATTTCCGCTCATTTTGGCCAGCTGTATATTGAGCTTGCGATCAAGCCCGGCCAGTTTGTTCTTATCCGGCTGAGACCGGCCAGCCAGTTCCACAAGCTTCTCCGCTTCCTTCACCAGCTCCTGTTTTTCGGCCGCACCTGCCCGGGCAATGGCGAGAACGGTGATCACACGGTCAATACTTTCGCGAAATTCGGAAATATGGGCAGGCTCTATATGCTGTTGCTTGAGAAACAGGGCCAGCGATTCACTGACGGTGGCAACCTCAATTTGCTTGACGTAGGCGCCGCCTTTCGCCCCTTTACGAATTTCTACCAGCCCCTTTTGTTTCAACGCCCGAACGGCCTCGCGAATCACGCCGCGACCGCATTGAAACTGGGCCTGCAGCTCTCGCTCACTGGGCAGTCGTTCACCCGGCAATATCTTTTCTTCAAAAATTGCGGCTTCAATCTGCAGGGCAATATCCTCACCCGCCCTGCCAATCTGCACCGGGGTAAATATCGTTTTTCTGGTCATAAAGAATTTACCTTTAATGGTACTACCGTTATGTTAAAATCACCACTCTTTCGTAGCAACACATATGTTTAAAAAATACTATAACTACGATACAACAATGTTGTGTCTATATTTTCTCGAAAACAACATTTATTTCCGCGCCACAAATGGTAGTACCAAACTAACCAAATGTTCGGCATTTTGTCAAGCCTTTGCTTTTAGATTATTTTTCAGAAGGCGGGGAATTTGTTTATCACCTCGGCGAAGAAACAGGTAACACTCAACTTTCATGGCAACATCAGTCTGTTAACTCTGAATGTTGAGTAGTTTCTTTTCTTGAAGGGTGTTTTGAAAAATCAGGTGGTTCGTTCGAGTTCGAGAAACAGTGAAAAGAAAAAGCAAAGGGGAGTTATAGAAGGAACTCAATCAGAAACAGGCAGAGTTGTAAGAGAAAAGAGACAAAAAAAGCAAAACTTTTTTTGTCGTTTACCGTCCCAAGACGACTATACCAATAACGGTGGTTGACCATTTGTCCACAGGATCACGCGCACTAATTCACGCATAATCGTAAATACTTATGGGGGAAGCGACGTAATGTAACTAATAACCCCGGTATTTGTAATTGCTTGCAGGGTGCCGGAGATTTTCGCGATCAGCCCGAAAAACATAGGCAACAGCTATGGGTAGGGCTGCGAAAATAGCTCTTTTACATTGCTCACAGGAACAGCTCCGGCTCCTTGCGCCGGGCATAATTGTCATGGAGCCACTTTCTCTTTTCCTGCACCGCCGGAGCGTCGATGAACAACGCTTGTTCCGGACAGGCTCTGATACAGGCGCAGCAAAAAATGCAGCGTTCCACATCCCTGACAGGACTCCCTTCCTCGAGGCTTATCGCCGCGTCGGGACACGTTGGGACACAAATCCCACAACCTGTGCATTTGTCTGCATCCACTTCCGGAGTGACCGGCATGGGCCCAGGAGATTCCTTATATGGTGAGTTGCCGGGGACAATGAGATCCGGCTGGGCTGCTCTTTCCCGCAGGTTTCCAAGCTTTTTGATGATTTCTCCAGCGAGGACGCGAGCCCTCAGGAGATCGTCATCATCCGGTCTGCCGGGAGCAATCGGTACCTTATTATTTGAAAAGGAATGCATTCCGACAAAAGCCGCGCCGGCAATGGGAGTAAAAGAGGCCGCCATCGCAAGGTCTTTCAACTCCAAAAGGGCATCTTCATATTCTCTGTTACCATAAAGAACCACAACCACGGCAGGCGTGTTTCCTCCTTGCAACGCATTCAACCGTTTCTTCGCCAGGGGCGCGACTCGACCGGCATACACCGGCACCCCCATCACAACCAGCTCATCTTCCTCGAAACATTTCTCTGTAGTCTCAGAGTGGGTCAAATCAATGGTTTCATGTTCATCTGCCGCAACTTTAGAGGCGATCGCCTCAACTATTGTTTTCGAAGTTCCCGTGGGGGAAAAGAAAACGGCCCATACTTTTTTTATCCGCATCTTTAGCTCCTAAGGGTCCGCTCAAAAATAACTTCACATTTGCGAACTTATTTTTGAGCGAACCCTAAATTGCAGGGCAGACTCCTGGTGCCCTGTGAGTAGTTACCTTCTCCTTTTGTTTTCAATGTTTCCACTATTGTGATACAGTGGCAAGGAAATTACACCCTTTTCAACACATTTTTTTCAGTCATGGCCATTTTCGATATCTCACTGAAAGCACTCACCTGGCTGGGGCGTCTTGGTCCAAAGGCTGTTGCCCCACTCGTGGTTATCGGCATACTCTGTCCCTGGCTTGGCAGACTGCTTACATCATTTGTTTCCGAGGCGGTATTCCTTCTGCTTTGTACCTCTTTTTTACGAGTGAATATGACATCCGCCAGGGCATACCTGCAACGGCCCTATCTGGTTTTGGCTGCCGTCGGCTGGACCGCCATTGTCATTCCATTCCTGCTTGGAGCAATTGGTCTATTGCTGGGACTCGACGAAAAAGCACCGCATTTATTCCTGGCGCTGATCCTACAGGCGGTCGCCTCACCCATTATGTCCGCTCCCGCCTTTGCCCTTCTTTTGGGACTGGACGGAACATTGGTGCTTGTCATCATGTTCTTTTCCACCGCACTTTTGCCGATAACCGCTCCCCTGATTGCCAAAATATTCGTTGCCACCGCGCTAACGATACCACCAATGGAAATAGCCATCAAGCTGGCCGGAATGTTGTTCGGTGCAGCTGCCGTCGGTTTCATTCTCCGACACGTGGCCGGCCGTCAAGCCATCATCCGGCACAACGATAAAATCAACGGCTTCAACATCCTCGTGCTCTTCGTTTTCGCTGCGGCAATAATGAAAGACGTAGGTGTCAGGATTCTTAATGATCCAATCTTGACGCTTTCCTATACAACCTGTGCCTTTACTCTTTTCTTCGCTTTATTCTTCCTCAGTTTCCTTGTCTTCCGACCGGTAGGAAAAAAACGGGCCCTGGCATTGGGCCTTATGGTCTCGCAGCGCAATATGGGGTTGATGCTTGCCGCAACCGGCGGCGCACTTCCCGAGCTCACCTGGCTCTACATTGCCCTGGCCCAATTTCCGATCTTTCTTTCAGTCAGGCTCTTCCAGCCTTTTGTGAAAAACAGCCAAAACTGAACAAACCAGCGAACAAACAACATGCTGTCCGCCGAGTAGCGCTCACCAGGCTCGCCGGTGGCATCAAAGTAGAGGTAACCTGACTACAATTCTTGTGAACAGGCAATTTAGGGGCACAGAGAGCCTGTGCCCCATCAGCCTTACTCTTTTTCTTTGTCGAAAAGATCTGAGTAGACCTTCTGCAGTTCACCGGTACTTATGGCCTTTTTGATCTCTCCGGTGCTGGAGTTCAGCCATTTGTGCATCGGGTCAGTGGTCAGCAGTTCATCGATTGAACCATTAACCTCTTCATCGTTGAGATGCCGGGCTTCCGGTATGAACTTGAAGTAGAAGTTATGGGCGACATCGTAAATGCCGTGCCACCAGGCGTAGTCGGGGCCCATCATGGCGGCGCCCATTCTTGCCCGTCGTCCTTCATGGTGCCAGAGCTCCCAGTACTGCCAATCCAGCTCATTGGTAAAGGCCGCCTTTCTCTGCAACAACCCTTTATCCTTGACCATCGAATAGATCTTGCCGGCAGGCTTGGCAAATTTTTCATTGTAGAGGTGCACCATCGCATCATACTGGTAGTAGTGGCCGTCGACAAATCTCTGCTGATGACAGTTTATACACACATCCTTCATGGCATCACGCTTCTGTACCCAGTTCTCCTTGTGCTTTGATACCGGAGGACGCAGGGTCCAGGAGATGCGGTCGCCGACATCATGGGTTACTGCCTGGTTGGGGGTGGCGGACATATGACAGGTCGTACAGGTGGGTGCCTCATAATAGTCCACGCCGACAACCCATTCATCTTTGCGCAGATTGAGATCTTCGCGGTGAGCGTTGTAGGCGACACCGTGTTTTGATTCCTCAAAGATCTCCATTTGGGGATGATCCGGACCGAGATGACACTTGCCGCAATTGCCTGGTTGTCGTGCCTGGTACTTGGAAAAAGAGTGGCGCACGTGGCAGGCATTGCAGGCACCTTTGGAACCATCCGGGTTCAACCGGCCCACGCCGGAATTGGGCCAGGTCTTGGAAGAAAGTTTATTTGGCGCATCCGGGTCGATTTCCACGTTGGCGCCGTGGCATGATTCACACCCGACAATGGCCACAGGATGCCCTCCGGCAGCATGAGCGAGATAGGCATCGTTCGACTTAAGAATCTCGCCGGCATGCGCATGATACGATTGCGAGGTCTGCTCCTCGATCTCGACATGGCATTGACCACAGTCCTTCGGGGTTACCAGGGTTGCCACCAGGGCACCATTGTGTTCAAAGGCATCGACATCACCCTCTGCCGCACCATGACAGTCAATGCAGCCGATGTCGCTTTCACCATGGGCGGAGTTCTTCCATTGCAGGTACATTCCCGGATTGTTTTTCTGGTGGCAGCCGACGCAACTCTGCTCGTCAGCAGCCATGCCGTTGCCGGCAAAAACCACGCCGACAGCCAGCAACACTGGTAGCACAAGTAGTTTTTTCATCATAATCCTCCTTTTCAATTATCGGGTTATTCAAGCTGCTGCTGTTTACCCTTTTATGCCCATTTAGGCATGTGCCGATAAGGAAACTCAGGAATTCGGTTGACTCACCCTCCCTTAACAACTTTATTCGGCGCGATTCTCCCGTGTTGGCGTTTGAGCTGTAAGCATACCTCTCAAGCCCAGAGTGCAGCATAGACATGCCTGCGTTCCGAGAACGTAACTGCTCACAGGGCACAAGATCTTCCCGCGATCAGCCTGGCTTACGTATGACCAATACGCTTCACCAGTCTGATCGCGAAAATCTCCGGCACCCTGCGAGCAATTACAAATGCCGGGGGTAGTTACATTACGTCGCTTCCCCCATAAGTAGTTACCCAAGAACTACTGTTTCTGCATTATTCTTTACAGGAATACACTCCTATCATATTAGAACCGTTCATACATCACAAGAAATTTGTAAAACAAACGGAGATCCTACAGAGGATAGAGCCTGGAAAATGGTTTTTAAAACGTAACTATTCAGGTGGGAGCACCAAATTGGCATAACCACCGAGTTGTAACTGTTCAGGAGTGCTCTATATTGGCTCATTTGGGACTTCGAAGCATACTTGTGCTATTCGAGAAGGCTTA